>TARA_R110002153_G_scaffold2667_2_pt1 | contig 13099 bp, 11 predicted proteins | sample TARA_R110002153 | Tara Oceans TARA_R110002153 (sample SAMEA4398193) | marine metagenome | biome: Polar Biome; feature: [SRF] surface water layer (ENVO:00010504); material: water (ENVO:00002006), including particulate matter (ENVO:01000060) such as... | depth 5 m
GGATTTATTAAAAGAAATTCACGGTAACCAAAAGACAAAAGCCAAACAATTAGCCTCCCTAATATCTGAGTTGCGTCCCTTAGTCCAATCTTTAGGAGATGCTACAGTTGTAGTTCCATTAATTAAAGAATATATGGAAATAAGTGTTAAAAATGACGATCAATTAATTAAAATGGCTGCTATTGTACAACGTTTATCAACAAGTACATCCTCAAGTGGTGATGGAGGTTTATTAACTGAGGACGAAATGAGTCAATTAATGGATGTAGCTGAAGAAATATCTAAAACAGTAGAAAAACCAAAAGAATTACCAGATGTTCACTAATATTCAAATAGTAAGAGTTCATGAAGTAATAATGTCAGGATCTTCTCATATGATAGGTAGTATAAGATATACATCTATAGATGACGAAACTCCTTTAAAAGATAATACTACACTTAAAACAAATAATCTCCCTTTAGCAAGACCCTTAATTAGAAATATATCTCAATACCCAGCTGTAAATGAAATAGTACATGTGTTAGGAGGACCTAAAGACACATACAATGAAACAGGAGCTCCAATGAGTTATTATTTACCTCCTGTTAATATTTTTGGTAGTGTTAACCACAATGCTCTTGCTGATCAACTTACAGAAGAAGAATTAGAAGCTCAAGTAGAAACAGGTTTAGATTATTTTAAAGAAATAGAAAATGTAAGACCTTTACAACCTTATTTAGGAGATATAACTTTAGAAGGAAGATATGGACAATCAATAAGATTTGGATCAACTATAAGTGGCTCTCATATACCTAATAATTGGAGTAATGAAGGAGAACCAGGAAACCCTATTACTATTATAAGAAATGGTCAAACAAATGATCCCTTAAAAGCAAATTTTAATCATATATTAGAAGATATAAATGGGGATGATTCAAGTGTTTATTTATGTTCAAACCAACAAATAACTAATTTTCAAAAAGCAGGAGTATATCCAAAAGATCACCCGGCATCTTATAAACATATGTTATAATGAAAAAAAGAGAATTAAACATATCAGATAAAAAACTATTTTTACATACCCAAGAGGATATTATTTTTAAAGCCCCTTTAAGAATACCTCATAAAGATTTACAAGAATTACAAAATTTAAAAGATGTAAATCTAAACCATTATGCGTTTTATGATATAGCTAATACAGAAAAACAAGCTATAAACTATAAAAATACTTTAAGATTTCAAATTTTTGGTAGATCTTTTGGAAATGAATCAGAATTTATTCCACCTCATACCTTGCAAGAGAAAATGGGAGACATTAATATTACATAAAATATGAAAAATTTAAAAGGAGGCAATTCTAGTCTTTACTATTCATACAAAAATGCTCTTTATTCTAAGATAGCACAAGCTAATAAAATAGATAACCTTCCTGGATCTGATTACTCTAGATTGAAAAAAACAATAGACAATCCAATTGAGTTATTATCTACTAATATAAAAATTAATTTACATAAATTATTTAAATATTGTATAAATCCTCTTACTAAAAAATTTGGAAGAGATAATGTAGCATTAACATCTGTTTATAGAAATAAAGAAGTAAATAAACTTTTAGGAGGGGTAGAAAACAGCCAACATATATTTGGGTATGCAGCAGATATAATTTTTACAAATGGTGATCCAACATCTAAATTATTTAATTGGTGTAGATTTAATTTACCTGAATATCATCAATTAATATGGGAATATCCTGAAAGAGGTACATATTTATCTGTGGATTCATTAAATACTCCTTTTTCTTGGGTTCATATTTCATATATAGAGGGAGATAATTATAAAACAAATTCAGTATCATCTGTAGATCCAAAAATACACGAAGCATACCAAGATGAAAATACTTTTTATATAGATAATTTTACTCATAAAATAGACTCAGCAAATCAACAATTATTAGAAGAATAAAATGAAATTTATACCCGAATCACCAAATACATTTCAAGGAAACCAAGTAATAATAAACTCGGATAGATTAGTATTTAATGCTAAAAAGGACGCTATACTTTTATACTCAGATAAAGCTATAGGTTTTTCAACTAATGGAAATTTTCATTTTGATACTGATAATTCAAAAGAGGCTAAATTTATAGTTAATGCTCCTAATATATATTTAGGTGTAAATAATTTAAGAACAGGAGAATTACCAACAGAACCTGCAGTTTTAGGACATGAATTACAATCATTATTAACTCAAATATTAGATTTATTTGATATGATGTCAATAGATGTATGTTATAATATAGCTCATATAACAACAGCAGCAGGAACCCCCACAGGAATGAATCCACTTAATGGGTCTATTTATATATGCTTACAAGAAGAAATTGATGCTGTAAGAAATAACTTAAATGATATATTAAGTCAAAATACAAAATTAGTATAATATGTCATCACAAGCTGTAAGAAATAATATAACAACTAGTATACGTAGAGTAATAACTGATGTTAAACGAAGAGCAATAACAGAAGGAAAGAAAAAAGTAATGGAATTAAAAGACGAATTACTTTCTCCTGATACAATTATAAATGCATTAACTGTAGATATAGATCAAAATTCTTGTAGTACAGCGGGTAGAGATAAGATGAAAGAAAAAGTTAAGGAATTAAAAAAAATATTAGATGATGTAGATGAAATAGCACTAGAAGGATTAGGAATAATGATTTCTTTAGAAGAAAAAATAGGAGCAATTTCAAGTAAAGCAGATATACCAAACATACCTAACCCTGTAGAAAATATTAAAGTAATAACAGATGCTATAAAACCTATAACAGAAATTTTAAGGATAGTTATAATGGCAGCTCCTGGTATATTAGCAGCATCCACAGGACCAGCAGCAAATGGAGCTGTAATTGCAACCACAAATAATAATGTAAATTTAGCTAAAGCAAAAATAGGAGAATTTACAAATTTATTTACTTCATTACCAAGAGTATTAGATAGTTATATATCCCAAGCAGATATAATATTTGATAATATTACTAAAATAAAAAACCAAATAGAAGCTATAGTTAATGAAATAGAAAAATTAAGAGCTTTTATAATATATATGGAACTTGATTTTGAAGATAAATGTAATGCATTTAATTCTCCAATAAACCCCCCAAACCCTGATCCCCCTATTATTAATCATATCCCTCCTATCCTTACTTTAGAGGATATAATAGCTCAAACTGAAGAACTTTATGGAAATATATTAGCGGGTTTAATAGCTAGAGGGGATAATTTAGCTATAAAAAGAGTATATACTTTAGGGGTACAACTTCAAAGAATTAAAAATATTCAAGTTAAAATAATAAACATATAAAAAATAAAATTAATTTATATTTATAACAAACAACAATTAACAACATGAAAGCAAAAACTTTTGAAAATCTAATTAGAAAAGTAGTTAGAGAAGAAATAGATTATTCGTTACGTAGAGAAATAAAAACACTTAAAGAAGATTTACGTGATGAATTAAAACCAACAATTACAGAACATACTGAAAAAACTATTGAAATTCCTCTAGAAACAAAAGTTTCTTTAAGAGAAAAAATTATGGGTAATACACCTATAAAACAACTTCCTACTAAAAATTTCACAACTAATAGTGCATTAAATGATTTACTAAATGAAACAGCAATGGGAGATACCAACACACAAACAGCTACGGCTCCTAGTATAATGGAAACAACAAACATGCCTGATCCAGTAGCAAAAGCAGTAACAAGAGATTATAGTGATTTAATGAAAGCAATAAATAAGAAAAAAGAAAACTAATAAATGCCTATAATAAACTCAGCAAGAAGAATAAACCCATTAGATCTTAATAAGAATGTTAAGATAGGGGTAGCTTTTCCTTTAGATGAGGAAAATTTATTTTCGGGAACTGAAACCTTTAAAGAACAAGTTAAATCTAATTTACTAAATGTTTTATTAACACAACCAGGTGAAAGAATAAATTTACCTTATTATGGAGTAGGTATTAAAAATCTTTTATTTGAACAAAATTTATCATTAATAGATTTAAAAACATCAATTCAAGATCAAATTACAACTTATATACCTAACATAATATTAAAAGATGTATTTACAAACTTATCTAAAGACAAACATCTATTACAAATTAGTTTAACATACTCTTATGTACCTGATAATTCTACAGACTCAGTACAATTAAATTTTAATAATAATAATAACTAATGGCATATTCAAAAACATCAAATAAAAACCAAGATAAAGATGTAAAATATTTAAGTAAAGATTATAATTCTTTTAAAAACCAATTAATTAATTTTACTAAAACATATTTTCCAGATAATTTTAATGATTTTAGTGAAGGAAATCCAGGAATGATGTTTTTAGAAATGGCAGCTTATGTAGGTGATGTTCTTTCTTTTTACACAGACAACCAATTAAGAGAATCTTTTTTAAATTTAGCTCAAGATAAAACAAATATATATAATTTAGCTTATTCTATGGGGTATAAACCAAAAATAACCTCAGCAGCTAGTGTAGATTTAGAAATATCTCAATTAATACCTTCAAAACCAGGTACTGATCCAACTAAACCATATGAACCTGATTATCAATATGCTTTAAATATAAATAAAAATTCAACCTTCGTAACACAAAATAAAACAAGTTTTTATACTACTAAAGATGTAAGATTTGATTTTTCTTCTAGTTTTGAACCTACAACAATAAGTATATATCAATATGATACTTCAAATAATCCAGAATATTATTTACTTACAAAAACAGTCCCAGCAGTTTCAGGAGATAATAAATCAGAAAGTTTTATAATAGGAGCATCAGAAAAATTCAAAACAATAAATCTATTTGATTCTGATATTATTTCTATAGAATCTATAACAGATTCTGATAATAATAAATGGACAGAAGTACCTTATATGGCTCAAGATACTGTATTTGAAGAAGTACAAAATTTAGGAACTAATGATCCTACATTACAACAATATAATCATCAAACTCCCTATCTTTTAAAAATTAAAAGAACACCTAAAAGATTCACAACTAGAATAAAAGCAGATAATAGTATAGATATCCAATTTGGAGCAGGTACATCTGATAAATCTGATGAACAAATTATCCCAAACCCAGATAATATTGGTTTAGGAATTAAAGATGGGAGATCAAAACTAGACACAGCATATGATCCTTCTAATTTTTTACATACTAGAGCATATGGAGAAGCACCATCAAATACAACTTTAGTAGTTAATTATATAGTAGGGGGTGGTTTAAAAGCTAATGTAAACTCAAATACAATAACATCAATAGGAACATTATCAACTACTAATAAGCCTAATGTAAACGCATCAATGGTAAATTTTGCAAAATCATCTATAGTATGTACAAACCCCCAAGCAGCAAGGGGAGGAGGAGCTGGAGAATCATTAGAGGAAATAAGAATGAATACAATGGCTAATTTTTCTGCCCAACAAAGAACAGTAACAAAAGATGATTATTTAATTAGAACATTATCTATGCCTTCACAATTAGGAAGGGTAACTAAAGCTTATATAACACAAGATGATCAAATCTCTCCCTTAACAACAGAACCAAATCGTATTCCTAATCCCTTAGCTTTAAATTTATATACTTTAGGATATGATAATAATAAAAAAATAGCAAATTTAAATGATGCTACTAAAAATAATTTAGCAACTTATTTAGAACAATATAGAATGCTAACAGATGCAATTAATATAAAAAATGCATTTCCTATTAATTTTCAAATAGAATTTGAAATAACAGCATTTAAAAATTATAATAATCAATTAGTATTATTAGAATGTATTACAGAATTAAAATCTTATTTTCAAATAGATAAATGGCAAATTAATCAACCCATAATTATTTCTGAAATACAAAATTTAATAGGATCCGTAGAGGGAGTACAAACAATAGAAAGTCTTACATTTTCTAATGTAAGTGGAGAAACTAAAGGTTATTCCCCCTATAGTTATAGTTTTACTTCAGCAACAAGAAACGGAGTAATTTATCCTTCAATGGATCCAAGTATTTTTGAATTAAAATACCCAAATACAGATATTAACGGACGTGTAACAACATACTAAAATGGCATATTATTTTATTTTCCCCGAAACAGACACAACATTATATAGTCACCCTGACAGAAAAACAATGAATGCAGGAGCAGATGAACTTTTAGAACTAGTTAAAGAACCAGGATCAAGTGATGAATTTCACCACCCTTCAAGAATTTTAATTAAGTTTAGAAACGAAGATATAACAAACACAATTTCTTTAATGCCAGAAGGTATTTTTACTTCTTCTTTATCAGCAGTTAATTTACAATTAACTTTAGCAGAAGCTAATAATATAGTATCAAACCATATTATAAACGCATACGCAGTTTCTCAATCATGGGAGGAAGGAACAGGTAAATATTTAAATCTACCATCAGCTTCTAATGGTGTTTCTTGGTTTTTTAGAGATAATTCAACATTTGAATCATCATGGACAGGAAGTGGAACCTCTACTAACTGGTTTGGGTCTGCAGCTACCTCTCATGGATACGGAACAGGATCTATAGCTTCTACTTTTTTAACACAAGGAGGAGGAACATGGTATACAGGAAGTAATTTTTATGGTACCCAACAGTTTTTAAAAGGAGATGATTTAGATACAAATATAGATGTAAAAGAGATAATTCATAAGTGGAGTGCAAGTATAGATGTAGGACAAACTTTTCCTAATGGAATAATTAATAATGGTTTTTTAATAAAAACTTTAGATAGTATTGAAGCAAACCATACTAGTAGTTTTGGTGAATTACAATATTTTTCCTCAGATACTCATACAATTTACCCTCCAAAATTATGTTTTAAATGGGATGATAGTACACAACTATCAAACCAACAAGATATTGCAAAACAAGGGGGACCATTAAATGTTTTATTATATGGAAATAAAAAAGAATATAATCAAAATGAGATAGCTAGATTTCAAATACATGTAAGAGAAAAATACCCTACAAGAGCATTTACAACAACTTCAAATAACTTGCAAGTAGGATATTTTACAACAGGTTCTTTCTATAGTATAAGAGATGCACACACAGAAAGAGAAGTTATCCCTTTTGATGATAACTTTACTAAATTAAGTTCTAATAGTGATGGAATGTATTTTAATATATATATGAATGGATTGCAACCAGAACGGTATTATCGTGTGTTATTTAAACACATAAATAATTTTGGCACAACAATATATGATAATGATTATCATTTTAAAGTAGTAAGATAATAACTTATGGGATATGGTAATGAAAACAATCAAAATCCAGGTTTAACATCAGGAGACAACCAATCGGAGGGGAATACAAGTCCCTCTCTATCAGGTTCTAATCAATCTTTTAATTTTGCAAAATCTATAATTAGTAATCAACAAGCTAAAGAAGTATTAACTAGTACTTTTAATGAAGTTGTAATATCAAAAGAAAAATTTGATAGTAAAAAAATAAAAGGAATATATGAAGATTTATTTTATTTAATCCCCAAAACAGGAAAAAAATCACATACATCTATAATAGAACAAAGTACAGATCATGTTTATCCTGAAATAAATGAAAACTATGAGGATACTATAGATTCTCTAACTAATGATATAGTAGAACTATCTAAATCAGAATCCGTTTTATCTACACCTATTCTTACCCCCCAACATCCTATTTATGATAATGGTATTATTGTACAAGAAGGAGATATTCAAGGAAATTTTGCTCTTGATCCAGAATCTGATTTATGGTATATACAACAAGGAAAAAAAAGAAAAATAGAAATCCATTCTCGAGGTTATTTTGTAAGGGCATTAAGACAAGCACAAGGAGAAGATATATATAATTCAAAGGGAAGTTACAAACCACTAGCAGAAAGTCCTTATTTTAGATATCTTGATGATGATGATTTAAATACTATTGATAATGGAACACCTCTTGAAACGGCATCTGATTTTAGTGTAGACCCCGTTTTAAAAATAGATCAAGAATTTATTTATTCTGATATAGATTTAGAATTAACTTGTAAGGGAAAAGAAAGATTTTATAAATTTCAATCAGGAGAAACTGGATATGTAGCACAACAATTCTATGAAGATCCTATGAATATTGAAGGGGGATATTGGTATATAGATCCAGAGGGATATTGTGAAATAGAAGTATGGGTAGAAATACCCCCAACAGCCCCTTACTATAGTCAATTAGGAGGTTTTAATAGTATTTCTCATAAATGGAAAGGAGGAACTAAGAAAAAAATCAATTTTTCTAGAGATGAAAAATACTATGGCCACTCAATAGGCCCTAAAGGAATAACAGATCCTTTAGACACTGAATTTTATACAGGAGCAACAGCTAATTTAGGAAAACATTATGTAACAGATTCACCAGCAGGATTTTTAGGTAATTATAGAAATTTACCTAAACATTATATATGGAAATGGTGGGGTGAAGAAAATCTTTTTCCAGGAATTAAATATGTTAAACCAGGTAGTAGAATAACATATACTATGAAATCACCCCATAATGCTAGTGGAAATGTTGTACGTCCAGGATCACATTGGTTAAATGGATTTATTAATGGTAGTACACAACATGCAGAAGAACAATATGGAATGTTAGATTCATATTATGACCAAGAATCTAATTATGGAACTAAAATGGTTCATAGGGACTGTAATGGACCTTTAGATAGTTTTGGATGTTTTGGAAAATTAAACCAATCTAATAAGACTCAAAGAGTAATGAATGACCCAAATGATAGATATTATAAAAAAACAGTATCTACAACAAACACACATGGTATATATCCTTTTAAATATGAGATAGAAACAAAAGGAAAAGTATATGGTCAACCTATTTTAAAAAAAGGAGGAGATTTTGTTGTATTTATAGGAGCTTATTCTACAGGAGCGGGAACTTATGATAATAATATATTTTATAATTTAGATACTGGAGGTTTTCATAAAATTCTAAATAAAGATTTAGATAATGAAATAAAAGGATATAAAAGAAATAGTAAAGCTTTATTTAATTGGATAAGAGAAGATGGAGATATACCAGCAAGAAATCTTCTTAATTCATCAAATAATACAATTAGACTTAATAATCCTACTTTATATTTTCCGGGTCTAAAAGGAGCAGGATTAAATTTTGAAAACACAGAATTAGACAGTTTTCCAGCAACCGGATTTTTAGGATCAATATTCAAATCTTGGATAGGTTTTGTACAATTTTTAAATGACTTTGATGGGGGAGATGGTAAAGATAATCCATTTAATCCTAAAAACACAGGAAATAATTATAAACTTGAACAAGATATATCAGATAATATACACATGGAATAATATGAAAAATCTAAATTATGAAATCTAAATTAGAAAAAAAAGTATATGAGTCTAAAAAAGCAAGAGATATTTTAGATGAAGAATTTACTGAATTTTTACCAATAAAAAGAAATGCAAATGAATTCTTTGACATATATAATAATAAATTTTATAATATTGATAAAGATACACATAAGTTTTTTTCAGGACAAAGCTTACAGTATGTAGTAGATTATGTTAATCCTAAAAAACTTCAAATTAGGGAATTAGAAAACCAAATAGAGCAAATCCAAATAAATATAGATTCTAATGAAAGATTTCATCCTATTTTTAAAAATAATACAATATTAACAGCAGGGGGTGATACAAAGACTTATTATTTATTACAATCAGGAACAACAAGAAAAATAGTAGGTTCTAATATGGTAGCTAAAGTAAAATCAATGTATAGGCATGGTAATAAACAAAGACGTGAATGGACTATAGATGTGGGGTCAGATATAATAAGAAGAATACCAAAAGGTCTAAAAATAGAAAAAGAGGAGGATCTTAAATTACCATTATATACTATTAATACAGGTAAAACTTTACCTTCTAATATTTATGTGGGATAAATAATATATAATGGCATACTCAAAAAATAATAAATTAGTTACTAAAGATGATCAATCTAATAGAAATATAGTACAAACAAGCTTATATATACCCACTACTACAACTCCATCTACAATTACTAATTTCTCTAGAGATGATAGACAAAACTACACAGATTCAGTTAATCTAGGGCCAGAAATATCTACAAAAACATTATCAACTACTTTTGGTAGAGAAGAAGATTATGTAGAACTTCATATAAAAAATACAGCAGATCAATTAATATATTCAGAAGTAAATTTTCAAGATTATCAATTAGAAGATAGCAATAAATCAATAATTATAAATCCTGAAAAAGTATTATCAGATAGAGGGTATACTTCTGGAGAGTATATTTTAAATATCCATCCTTTTAGAGACAAAGTATTTCATTCTTCTGCTTTTCCTTTTCAAATAAAAGAAATTTCTACATCTCGTAGAGAAATAAAATCTATTTCACCTACAATTACTAATTCATTATTTGATAAAGCTATAATTAATTTTATTTTAGAAGTAGAAAGTGCATCTTATTTTAAAGAATTTGTATTAAATTTTGGAGGAGGAAAACTATCTTCAGGAATTAATTTAATGTTAAATAAGGAAACTCAAAAACATGAATTAATATTAAAAACATTAGAAGCTTTACCTTTAGATATTAATAGAAATTCAAAATTTAAAATAGTTGAAGAAGTATCAGATCCAATTACAATAAACATCAATTTAGGACTTCCTCCTTTAATAGATAATAGTATTAAATTAATGGGTCCTAATTTTCAAATAGATACAAGACAAAATAATTCTATCCCTTCTGCATTTAAATCTTATAATGATATATTAAATTATAATATTACTTCTTCTTATAACCATTTATTAAATAAATTAGAAAACCCAGATACAATAAATATTCAATATGATTATATAAGAAATGTATCTTCAAGTATGGAAGACATTGATAAAGTTTATCATTTTGAAAATTTTACTCATTTTAGTAGTGCAGTAGAAAGATTAAAAAACTTTAAATATAAAGTAAAATTACTAGAATCATATGAAACAAAACTAGCAGAAACAAAACTAATAAAAGGTAAAATTACAGGTTCTAATGTTTATTTAGAAGCTTTAGAAAACATCCAAACTAAAAAAAGAAACACAATAAAAGAATTTGATGGTTATGAACACTTTTTGTATTTTACTTCGGGAAGTGATTATACATGGCCTAAATCAAATTCATCTTCTCCTTATGAATTATATTCAGTATCTTCCTCAAAAGCCAAAACATGGTTGGGGGATTCTCCGGGATTAGTTCCAGAATATTCAGGTCAATTATTATCTGCTTCTTTTTTTGATAGAGAAAACCCTCATAATTTAAAAAAATTAATACCTGAACATATATTAGAAAACAAAAGTAATGCATTATATGTTAATTTTGTAAATATGATGGGTCAACATTTTGATTATGTATGGACTCATATAAAACATTTAACAGAAGTACATAACGCAGATAATAAATTTGGTATTTCAAAAGAATTAGTATATTATCAACTTAAAAGTTTAGGTTTAAATACTTTTGATCAGTTTGAAAATACAGACTTATTAGAATATATTTTAGGAGAAGGAAAATATGGTAATGCAGTAGGAAATGGATTAATAATAGGACAATGGGTTGTAGGAAGTAATTCTAATAATTTTTATAATATTAGTAGAGGTATAACAACATATGTTACATCTTCTAATGAGGGTTCAGTTCCTAAAGGACAAATAACAAAAGAAATATGGAAAAGATTATATAATAATGCTCCTTATCTTACAAAAACAAAAGGAACTGAAAGAGGTTTAAATGCATTAATGAATTGTTATGGAGTACCTTCAACTATTTTAAATGTAAAAGAATATGGGGGTAGTACACTTTTAAGTGGTCCTTTAAAAGATTTAGATACTTCTGGTACTTATAAAACTTTTAGTTATGAAAAATCAGGATTAGTATTAAAAGGAAACTCAGGACCAACGGGAAGTTTTATTACAACAAAATGGTCTTCTTCCTTAACAGATGCTTTATCAGCATCAGCTAAAACAGTTGAATTTAGAATAAAACCTAATAGATTAATTGATGATTCTAATCAACATTTATTTACTTTATCAGGAAGTGAAGAATCTATTGACCCCTCCTTAAGATTAACAACATATGTAGGAACAGATATATCAGCATCTAACGACGCATCTCAACACGGAAAAATTGATTTAATTATAAATGATACAGTTAAAGCTTCAACTGCAAATTTTCCAATATTTAATGGTGATTTTTGGAATATTTATATAGGAGTATCAGGAAGTCATAATACAGCAGCAGACATAACATTTGGGGCATATCAAGCTAATTGGTTAAAACATGTATCTTATTATACATCAAGTTTTTTACAACCAGCTGCTGATAGACAATTAACTTTTGGAGATCCTACTTTTGGGGGGAATAATATAGGAGGGGGATTAAATGCTTATTTTGGAGGTATGCCTAAAAATGATGGTGCATTATATGATAGTGTAGATACTTTAATTTTTTCAGGTTCAATCCAAGAAATTAAATACCATTTTGGAGAATTATTATCACCTAATACCCTTAAAAAACACGCACTTGAACCTTTTATGTATTCTGGTAATACACTTTCTTCTTCTTTAGAAACTGTAGTATTAAGATTACCTTTAGGATCAAATGACCAAGAAAACAGTGGAAGTTTTCACCCACACATAGAAACTAATTTTTTAGAATTTGCAGGAGTAAATTATTCAGCAATACAAAATGGTTTTATAATTCAAGATTATAGTAGAAGAATTTCAAGTAGTTTATCTACCCAAGAATGGGAAGAAGTAGTAGAAACACATCATTTACCTACTCCTGACACAGTAGGTGCTTCTATGACAAGTGAAAAAGTAAGAATAGATACTGGTACTATATATGATAATATATTATTAGTTAATAAAAAAACAGAAACATCAACATTAGATAGACAACCACCAGAATATGAAGATTTAGGAATATATTTTTCACCTACTTCTGAAATAAATGAAGATATAATTTATACTTTAGG
>TARA_R110002153_G_scaffold25502_2_pt1 | contig 13083 bp, 11 predicted proteins | sample TARA_R110002153 | Tara Oceans TARA_R110002153 (sample SAMEA4398193) | marine metagenome | biome: Polar Biome; feature: [SRF] surface water layer (ENVO:00010504); material: water (ENVO:00002006), including particulate matter (ENVO:01000060) such as... | depth 5 m
AGAGTTAATAGTTATCGCACCACATCTTCAGCACCTCGTTTAGGTACAAAAGGTGAATATGATCTAACCGAGGCCTATGTTGAATTAAGTATTCCTTTATTGGCTGACCAGCCTATGGTTAAGAATCTTGAATTGAGTTTGGCGAGTCGTTTTTCAGACTACAGCACCTTTGGCAATACCACTAACAGTAAGGCTGGTTTGATATATAGCCCTACCGCTGGGTTGTCACTTCGAGCGACTTGGGCCGAAGGTTTTAGAGCACCATCAATTTTAGAATTATTTGAAGGTCAAAGAGCAACCTTTATCGCCGTTAACGATCCTTGTGCTGCAAATAATCAATTGCCTGGTTGTGTTGCTGTACCTAGTGATTATGTGCAAGAGAATAGTAATATTCCTATCACTACTGGGGGGAATAAATTACTAACACCGGAAACTTCAGAAAATGTCTCTTTTGGTTTTGTTTATTTACCTGAATTTATCGATGATTTTAGTATTACTGTTGATTGGTATGATATTGAGATCAACGACACTATCAGTGTATTCGGTGCCCAAAACATCCTTGATTTATGCGCCTTTAAAAACAAAAACTGCGGCGTGATAAGTCGCAGTACATCGGGTGAAATCCTTGACCTTATTGATGGCCCAGTAAACTTAAACAGCACCACAGTGGCGGGTATGGATGTGGTGATGCATTACAGTATTAACAATGACACGGGCAAATGGGATTTTAGTGCAAATTTCTCTAAGTTAAGTGAATTTACCGAAGTGTCTACCTTATCAGATGGTACTACTCAGTCTGTGGATAAAGTGGGTACTGCGGCCTCTCGTGAGTCTTATCCTGAATGGCGCAGCAGCCTCAGTGCGCGATGGAAACGGGACCAATGGTCTGCTGCATATAGTGCCCGTTTAATTGGCGAAACCACTGAAATCTTCAACAGTGAAGCCCTGCCTATTAACTCTGTCACTTATCATAATGTGTCCGGTGGTTATGATTTTAATAATGGCCTTAAAACTAAAATCGGTATTAACAACATCACCGATAAACAGCCACCTGTGTCTTTAACTAACACTAATATCAACTTCGACCAAAATACCTATAACGCCATTGGCCGTTTTATGTATCTGCAGTTGAACTACGATTTTTAAAGGTAGGACTTGCGTGTCAGTAGCTTGCTCTAGGGCAAGCTACTTGCTTTTTATCTTTCGCGGAAGCTTAGAATGACTTTACCTTATACCCTTATTTCTCCAGTAAAAAATAAAGCCTTACCTTTAGTGTTTGACTCGCCCCACAGCGGTGATATTTTCCCAGCTGACTTTGTAAGCAAAGTTAGTAGTCAGGATTTAAAAACTGGCTGGGACGCCTTTGTAGGTGAGCTTTGGCAAGGTGTGGTAGGCCACAATGCCTATTTATTGTTAGCCAATATATCCAGAATGTATGTTGATTTAAATCGTGCTCCCAACGACATCGATCCGGTATTGCTCGATAAAGTTTGGGATTACTGTCAACCTACCAAATACAGCGATAGAGGCATGGGACTCATTAGGCGCATGGTTTTGCCTGATGTACCTATCTACGACACCACTCTAAGCCAGGCACAAATACAAACTCGCTTAGAACATTATTATTACCCCTACCACAATGCCTTGATGCAAACATTAGATGCGCTGCATCAAACACATGGTGGCGTTTGGCATATTGATTGCCATTCAATGAAATCCCGCGGCAATAGAATGAATATTGACAGTGGGCTGTTAAGGCCCGACATCATTTTGGGCGATAACGACGGAACCAGTGCCAGTGCGGAATTTGTGCAGGTTATTGAAGACGCATTTATAGAACGGGGCTATAAAGTGGTGCGCAATACGCCATACAAAGGAGGTTATCTGGTGACACATTATGCTGAGGTAACAAATAATCGTCATAGTATGCAAATTGAAGTGAATCGTAATTTGTATATGAATGAACTCAGCTTTACTCCAAATGCAAACTTCACTAGCTTTCAAGCTGACTTAAATTGGGTCTCAGCTAAAATCGCTGAATATGTATCAAGCCAAGTTTAACTTTGCTTAAATAACCGCAGTTAATGTAGAGAAAAATATGTCACAAAATAGCGATAGTCCCGAGGAAAATGTTGTTAAAGCGATCCCTGAGCATAAAACAATTAATCCAATCATTATTTTGCTTGGCATTTTAATTTTTGCGATGTTTTTAACCTATGTTGTTGACTCTGGTAGCTATCAGCGGGAGGGGAAATTAGTTGTTCCTAATAGCTACCAGACTTTGGACAAAGACAGTTCATTGTCGAATCTTTTTAATACTCATACCATTGACGATGAAAACAGCGCACAACCTGTTAGCTTAATCGGCCTATTACTCACCATTCCAGAAGGCTTGGAACGGGGCGCAGGCTTGATTTTTATGGTGCTGATAATAGGTGGCTTATTTGGTATTTTAACTAAGTCAGGTGCGATTGATGCAGGGTTGGAGCGCCTGCTGAGTTTAGTGAATGGCAATATTTATCTGCTGGTTATTGTTTTAATGACGGTTTTTTCCGCTGGCAGTACATTTTTAGGATTAGCCTCTGAATATTTATTGGTGATCCCGATTATGGTGGCTATGGCCAATCGTTTAGGTATGTCTAATATGATTGGGTTTTCCATTGTTGCAGTAGCCGTTAAAGCCGGGTATTTGTCATCGGTGACTAATCCTTTACCCCTGACTATCGCCCAGCCATTACTCGGCCTACAAATATTTAGCGGAGCCAGCATTCGATTTTATTTCTATTTAGTATTTTTGGTCGTCGGCATACTGTTTGTATTATTGATGGTGCGCAGAAGTGGTTATGTTAAAGATGTGGCGATTCTTTTTTCTGCAGATAAGTTATCTGTGCGCCATAGCTTAATGTTGAGCATTTTAGCTTTAAGTATAGGGTTTTTAGTGTATGCCTCTAATCAATGGCATTGGAAACATCATGCATTGTCAGCCTATTACATAGGGGTGTGCATCTTACTGGCATTTGTTAGTGGCATAGGGGCCAATAACGCCGCCAATGCCTTTGTTAGTGGTATGAAAAAAGTGTTACTCGCGAGTTTTTTAATTGGCATTGCATCTGCCGTAGCAGTTTGTTTAGAAGAAGGAAAAATCCTTGATTCAGTGGTGCACGGTTTAGTCTCAACTATTGGTGATAATAATCCAACCTTATCCGCGATAGGCATGTTTTTCTCGCAGTTAACCTTAGACTTTTTAATTCCATCAACCTCAGGGCAAGCAGCGGTTAGCATGCCAATTATGGGGCCCATTGGACAATTGTCTGGTGTTTCGGCACAAACCACTTTAAATGCCTTTTTGTTTGGCAACGGCATCACAAATATACTCACTCCCACCTCTGGAACCTTATTAGCCTATTTAGCAACGGCAAAAATAGCCTGGTCAGATTGGGCCAAATTTATATTCCCTTTGTGGTTGCTGTATATAGCCATTGCGATTGTATTGTTAGCACTTTCAGTGACCTTAGGTTATTAGTGAGTCTATTCTAGACCTTGATATTCAGATATTGAAACATCACTAAAGCCATCATCATCATATATTGCCCATCCTGAAGCAAAGTCTTCTGGGTTGGGTGCTAATTTTCTGGGTGTTAAGCGAACAAGACCGTTTTTCTTAAAACAAAATAACGAGGCATTTCAAGGTACCCCCGCTAGAATAGAGTGCTTGAAAAACACCAAGGTGATTGGAAACAGGGGAAAAGCATTCCCCCTTAGATACTGTTTTATCTTTCTACAAAATTAGCTAGCAAACCCACTAAGAGCCAACGGCGAAAATGAAGACGCTACAACTTTAGCAGCTTGAGGCGGCTTTTTAACACCAGGACCAGCGATAGTCGAGGCTGAAGTCAAAGCGAAAGATATAACGATAGAGGCGATAAGCAATTTAGATTTTTTCATGATTTACATTCCTAACATAGTGAAGAGTGTGAAAGGATTTTCACACTAGCTGACATTATGCCATATGTTAAAAACGCACGAATTAAAGAGGGATGAACTTACGCAGAAAGGTGTTTTTTCGATTGATTATTGAAAAAATGCATATAGATGACGGCGAGTGTTATACCTGAAATAACATTTGATATAGGTGTAAACAGATAATAAATAGTAGTGACATCCGTAAATCCACCTACATGTCTGACAAAATATTCCAGTGCCATCAATAAGACTAATCCAAAGTAAAAATAAAGGATACCGCCAATATGCGTATCAAGCCCTGTCTTGCCAGATGTGTATTTAAAATACTCATGGGCAATAAGGACGCGGTTAAATAAAAGCTGTCTCGCCCACACTGTAATGCAGAGCAATCCTACCACATAGTGAATCTCTGGCTTATCCGCATACCCTTGATACCACCACAAGCATTCGGCAACAATGCTATAAAGTACAATAATGAGAGTGATTTTCGCGGTGATGTGATGAAAGTAATAACATGATAGTCCAATACCTAAGCCGTAAATCACAAACCAATACTGCCAAGTATCAGGGACAATGTATAAGGCTTTAGAGCCTAACCAGTATCCTAACAAGATGACCAGTGCGCCCAATGTATCTTTATCAGTCCAGCAAAATATGCAGCTCAAACACAGCGCCGCAATATAAATATTGTCGAAATACTCTGGGGTATCACCATAAAAGTAAAGCAACACCGCTAGCACTGGTGTCGTTAAGAAGAATAGAGCTTTGTTAAAATAGTATTTGACGCCCATTGAGGCTGGCCCACCTCCCGCATCAAATAAACGCTTTAAAATAATGGTTAATCCTGTTTATCGGAACGTGATAACTTTTTCGCCATATTAATAAGATTTTGCTCAGAAAATCCAAAATATTTCATTACATGCCCAAAAAACTCTGTTCGAGTATCGCTTGATACACCTTGTTTACAGACAATGTGCCACATAGAAATAACTTCCGCACCAATCGCATTTATGGTTTCAGGCTTTTCGTTTTCGATAGCCGATACCGTCTCGCGGCTTATGCCAATTCGCGCTCCGAGCTGCCCCTGTGTGAAATCAGCTTCTTTTCTCATTGCTTTGAGTAAAGCGCCGCTGATTTTATTACGTCTTCCCATTTTAAGTGATATCTCAACCTAATTATGTAAAGTCGAATGATAAATTTTCATCTATCTAAAGTCTACTAAAACAGCGTTAAATATTTACCGTAATTATGAGTGTGCATTAAAGCCTCATGCTGAGTAATAAAGATTCATTCTGGATTCGACTGACTTGATGTAGATTATCAGTTATCTGTCGGTCACACGGAGTGTCGCTAGGTCACCTATTATGGCGGATGATGGATAATCTCTCGTGGAGGAAACTGCGGGGGATTATCTGAAAGCCTCACTAAAAAGGTTAGCCAACCTAAACACCCAGGGTATTAAAGCCCCCAATCATAGCTAAGTTGTTACTCATTGGTATATTGGGTTAAGGTTTTTTGCCTTGAACTTGACCTTTACGATTTCGACAGTCCGCGGCCCTCGTTGTGTTTGCCACTTAATACATTGCCCTTTACTTAACCCCAGTAACGCCGAACCTATGGGTGCAAACACAGAAATGCTATCTTCGAATAAATTAGTGTCTGTCGGTAAACATAAAGTTTTAGTAAACCTTCGCTGTGTATCTAAAATTTCAAAGGTGACCTGACTTCCAATAGCGACTACATTATGTGGTAGATCTTTACTGGAGACGATCGTCGCTCGGTCGAGTTCATTCTCAATGGCGAACATATAATCTGCAGGCAATTTAGAACGCTCAAGTTGATACTCAACCGCCGCTAAATCAGCACTTGAAATAATGATATGTGGTTGCATTTTCATAACCTCTCATATTGAATTCTAATAGAAAACAGGGACTCAGCAGAGCCCCTTTAATGTAATAGACTATTTTGCTTAGTTCTACGTTTCCCCTTTTATTTATTGATGAATGCACTTAGCATAAAAAAGTATCCATCCCCATTAACTGTTTTTACATCCTTTCTAGGAAAAATACCCCCTTGGGCCTGCCCTCAACGTATCCATGATGAACATATTTCTAATTTTCTTTATTCTCACTGTAGTTATTCACTGAAATAAGCTGCCATTTAAGCACTCCATAAGGGGTGTTCACTTGTGCCACGTCTCCGCATCGAAGCCCCAATAATGCTGCGCCAATTGCCGAAGTAAAAGACACAAGGCCTTTTAACGGGCTGGCTTTTTCTAGGTTAACTATCCATAACTCTAATGGTTCTTCAGTGGCAATATTTTTTAATATAACTTTACTTCCAATTCGCACTCGATTCTCTAGACGCGAGGTTTGGTTAGCGCAAAACTCCAAGCGTCCCAACAACAAACACAGTTCAATGGGATCCATCAGTATCCGATATTCAGCTTTCAGAAGCATCGAATTTGAACGGCAAATTGAGGTTTTGCTAGACCTGAACAAATGCATAAGCACGGCGAATTCTCCAACCGGACTGATTTTTAAAATAAATGAATAAACACGGGATATGCGCCGAGCGTAAGGACTACACTCGGCTTAAATTGGTAAGGTGGGTACGTAACTCTTTATAAATTTACTGCTGTTATTTTTTAACATTATTACCTCTTAGTCGATTCGAGATGATAGCTGTCCTAAATATAAAAGCAAGCCCATAAGAACAGTTTACTTTTAGTACAGCTACCTTTAGTACCAATAGGTATAAAGAAGGGTGTCTAGCTAAGTTCGCATTAACCTTCATAACCATTAGGATTATTCGACTGCCATCGCCAGGTATCTTCCATCATGTCATTAAGGGAACGCTTAGCTTGCCAGTTGAGTTGACTACTGGCTTTTTGAGCATTGGCCCAAAATGCAGATAAATCACCTGCGCGTCTTGGCGATACATGATAAGGAATGGTTTTATGCACCGCCTTTTCAAACGCAGCAACTATTTTGAACACCGAAATACCCTTGCCTGTGCCTAAGTTAAAGGCTTCAACGCCAGTAAAGTCACTATTAGCATTTAACCAATCTAGTGCGGCAACGTGCCCTTCAGCTAAGTCCATAACGTGTAAATAATCCCGCTCACAACTGCCATCTTCAGTATCGTAATCGTCACCAAAAATACTTAACTTATCTCTTTTACCTACTGCGACTTGTGCCACAAATGGTAATAAATTATTTGGAATGCCTTTGGGATCTTCGCCGATTTTGCCGCTTGGGTGGGCACCAATAGGATTAAAGTAACGCAGTGATACACCTCTAAATTTGTTATTCGCTAAGGCTTGATCTGCCATGATGCGCTCAACCATAACTTTGCTGGCGCCATAAGCACTCGATGGTGTGCCTAATTTCATGGTTTCTACATAAGGAATATCATTTTCTTCACCATACACAGTGGCGGATGAACTGAAAATAAAATTATGAACTTGATGTTTTTGCATCACTTCCAATAAACAAACTGAACCGTGAACATTGTTTTGATAATAACTAAGTGGGATTTGAGCAGACTCACCCACTGCTTTTAATGCTGCAAAATGAATCACTGCATCAATTTTATGGTTATCAAAAACAGCATCTAGTTTAGCCATATCACGGATATCACCCTCAACAAACTCGAGCTGTTTACCAGTGAGTTTTTGCACCCGTGTTAATGACTCTTCACTTGAGTTACAAAGGTTGTCATACACTATGACTTGATGATTGCTTTGCAACAAACATAATACAGTATGGGAGCCAATGTACCCTGCTCCACCTGTCACTAAGACTTTCATTTTATGACCTTTTTGTTATTAAACATCCATTTACCTAGAGTGATTTGGATTAACGATTAAACGCACCGTTTGTGGCAACACACACATACATATCTGCTTTTAATCCAGAATGCTGCTGGTAGCTAGCTACAATTTTTTGTTTAACTTGTGTAACCAAATTTTTTGGTGTTAAAGCAATAACACAACCGCCAAAACCACCGCCAGTCATGCGAACACCACCTTTAGCGCCTAGCTCAGCGGCGATGATTTCAACTAGGTAGTCGATTTCAGGTGTTGATACTTCAAAGTCATCTCTTAAGGAATTATGGGACTGCGCCATTAATTCACTCATTTTTGCCATGTCGTTATTTTGCAGTGCAGTTAATGCGGATTCTGTACGAGTATTTTCAGTAATAACATGTTTGGCACGTTTAACGAGTTCGGCGTCTAATTCGTTTTCGGCACTTAGGAGCTGCTTTAAGCTAACGTCTCTCAATGCCTGCTTATTAAAATAACTGGCCACAGTTTCACACTGTTGACGACGGGTATTATATTCACTATCAACCAACCCACGTTTTACATTGGAGTTAACAATCAACAAGGCCATATTTTCTGGAATAGGTGCATGTTGGAAAGTCAGGCTTCTACAGTCTAATAACATGGCATTATTTTCTTTACCAAGTGCTGAAATAAGCTGATCCATAATGCCGCAATTACAACCAACAAAGTTGTTTTCAGCTTGTTGTCCCATTAGTGCAGCTTGAATACCATCTAATTCAATTGCATTTAAACTAGCAAAGGTTTTCAATACTGCTATTTCAAAACTAGCAGATGAACTCAGTCCAGCACCTTGAGGAACGTTACCCGTAACCACTAGGTCAGCACCTGTGATACTTGGGTATGCTTTCATTAACGCCAGTAATGTACCGCCAATATAATTAACCCACATTTTATTTTCATCAAACTTAATGTCATCTATCGAAAATTCAACGCTTTCATTATTACAATCTACTGCTAATACACGAACAAGATTATCATCACGTTTTGTTGCTGCGATGTCAGTACCAAAGTTAATAGCTGCAGGTAATACAAATCCGTCGTTGTAGTCGGTATGATCACCAATTAAATTGACACGACCTGGACCATGAGTGATGAGTGCTGGTTTAGTACCAAAATGAGCTCTATACATTTCACTGACTAATTCAAACTGGCTCATTATTTTTGCTCCGTGATTTGTTCTTTATAATGTACTGAAGACGCATCTTTTAATCTTGTTGCTGCTTGTTCTGCGGTGAGATCACGTTGTGCCTCTGCCATCATTTCATAACCAACCATAAATTTACGTACTGTTGCAGAACGTAACAAGGGTGGAAAAAAGCTTGCATGAAGTGTCCACTCTGAATGCGCTTCGCCATCATAAGGTGCGCCATGCCAGCCCATAGAATAAGGAAATGAGGTATTAAATAAGTTGTCATATCGAATAGTGATTTGCTGCAGAATATCTGCTAATGACACTTGTTGTTGTGGCGTTAAGTCAGTCATACGCTGAATAGCAAAACGAGGTAATAACAAGGTTTCAAATGGCCATGCTGCCCAGTATGGAACAACCACAACCCAATCATCATTACTGACAACCACACGTTCTTGAGATCCTAATTCTCGTTTGGCGTAATCTTGTAAAAGGTTTGTGCCATGCTCTGCTAAGTAGGCAGATTGCGCATTTTGTTTCTTTTCAACTAAAGTAGGTAGTTGTTGCTGTGCCCATATTTGTCCATGTGGGTGTGGATTTGAACACCCCATCACTGCACCTTTGTTTTCAAAAACTTGCACCCAGTTGTAAGTTTTACCTATCTCTTCACATTGGCTTTGCCAGGTTTTAACCACTTCAGTAATTTCTTCAACAGTAAGTTGCGGTAAGGTTTTACTGTGATCCGGAGAAAAACATATCACGCGGCTTTCGCCCTGCTCTGTTGCCATTTTAAATAATGGATCATCAGTTGCAAAAACCGGTGTATCGGCTTTTAACGCGGCAAAGTCATTGGAAAATACAAAGGTGTTTTTATATTCGTCGTTCACTTCACCGTTAATACGAGTATTACCTGAGCATAAAAAGCATGTTTCATCATAGGCTGGCCTCTGATCTTCATCTAAGGTTTCAACTTGGCCTTGCCAAGGGCGTTTAGCACGGTGCGGAGACACTAATACCCATTCATTAATTAATGGATTATATCGACGGTGTGGATGTTCGGTCGGATCAAAAATTTCACTCATGGCTAGTTACCTACTTTGATATTTTTACTTAACATTTACACACAGGGTAAACGTTTACCCTTTTAACTGCAATAATAAATTTAAATTTAGATTGACTACTGTTTTAACGCCTTAAAGCCTTTATTTAATGGGCCACACACAAATGTAAACGTTTAGACTTTAATTGCACATAGATACAAGATACTATAGTTATAAATATTCCTAATAAGTAAATCATGTCTACCATAAAAGATGTCGCGAGAGAGGCTGGAGTATCAATTGCTACAGTATCCCGGGTAGTAAATAACGGACCCAAGGTTGGCGAAAAAACCAAAGCTCGAGTGTTATCTATTATGGCGGAATTAGGTTACCGCCCTAACGAAAATGCCAGAGCACTTGTCACTCAGAAAAGTAAAACACTGGGCGTTGTTATCCCTGATTTATCCGATCCTTTCTTTGCATCACTTGCCAATGGTGTGGATAAAGTTGCCCGACAAAACAATATGCAGTTACTTCTGAGTACCGGTTTAATCACTGAAGAATCAGAACGCCAAGCAATTAGACTTTTATTGGAGCGTAGATGTGAATCTATTGTGGTTCACAGTAAAAAGTTGTCCGACGAAGAAATAATAGAGTTCGCAAACAAAGTGCCTGGGTTAGTTCTAATTGACCGATTTATTCAAAAAATCGCTGATAGATGTATTTGGTTAGATAATGAAGAAGGTGGCAAAATTGCCGCTAGGCATTTGATGTCTTTAGGCCACCAGCAATTAGCCTGTATTTCTAGCAAATATCAAATTGACGATCCTGCCCTAAGATTTAAAGGCTTTAAAAATGAACTTACCGAGTCAGGTTTATCTTTGTTAAATCAACATATTGTTGAAGATGAACCTAACTTACAAGGTGGCGAAATGGCTACCCAAAAGCTTCTTGCAAGCGATACTAAATTCGACGCTATATTTGTTTATAACGATGCAATGGCAATTGGTGCCATTTCCACATTAGAAGACAATGGCTATAGAGTGCCACTAGATGTTTCAGTCATTGGATTTGATGATGTGTTGTTGTCTAGATACTCACGACCTAAGTTAACAACCTTGCATTATCCCATTGAAGAAATGGCTGAATTTGCTGCACAACTGGCGTTAGGAAATATTAAAGACGTTACTGCACAGCAAATTAGCAGCGGTTATAAATACATACCTAGGTTAGTGAAACGTGAATCAACCTCTCTCCACAGTTTTAGTAAATAATCACTTTACTAATGGCTACGCCGACAGAGCGATTAATGGCATTGGACAACCCAGAGCATCAGCAAAAGCGCGTAATAACTCGACTTCAATAGGTGCTATTTTCTGGTCACGTTCAATACTGGCGGCACAGGCCTTCAGTAGTTGCTGTTTGAGCAAAGGTCTGAGCTTTTCCAATTCTCGCAGGGCACGGTCCAAATCGGCAAGATGAATGGCATTTTTTGCCACTAATTGCAGCTTACCAATATCCAGGATCTGTACTGCGGCGCCAAAGGCTGCTTCAATATCACTTGGATCTTGCTGGCCAGCATAAGCCAGAACCGAAAGGACCAACTCTGTTTCCTGCTGCAACTGCTTGATATTGGAATAACGCGTTGTTGAGCGCTCTGGTTTCAAAAACTGCCCATCTAGATGGGTAAACAAAATATTCTGTAACGACCATTCCAACAGGTCGAGTCGCGAATCCATTGCAATTAAGCTGCTTAGATTGTCCCTAAAGGCCAGATATTGATTGAGTGATAGTTGTTTCAGCGCCGGTATTGCAATATCGATGAGAGGCAAACGAAATTTAGTTTCCAGACCCGTCAGCTTTGGCGCTAGTTTTTGGGTTAAAACAAATACATCTTGATCGGCATTTAGTTTTAAATGCGACAGTTGTTTGTCCCGCACCACCTGCCCCGGATCTAATACCAATGAATACATAACCGCACGGGCTCCATAGGGCTCACGAGCCGCTTCCTTGATGGCTAAGGGCAGTTCTGATAAAAGCGAACGGGCATGTTCAATTGTTTCTGCTTGTGGACTCCCTATTTGATTAATGGCTTTAGCGACATGGGCTATGGCAGCTCCCGCAACCAGTGGGATGGTTGTGTTGGCAATTTGTTGCCCTGATATGTTTTCTTTTTTGTTTTGCCTTTGCCCCAAGCTAGGCTCCTGAATTGAATCAATTTTGTCGGAGCTATCAAACTTACCGTCCCACTGGGGATCAATACGCAAAATGCGCTGCTTTAGCGGCGGGTGCGTTGCGGCTAGGCCTTGCATAAATCCTGAAACACCTTGAGCGAAAAAGGCATGACTGACTTCAGGTGCAGCGGGACTTTCGAGTTTTGAACCGAATTTGAGCCCACCGATCCGTTTTAATGCGCCCGCTATGCCATCTTGGTTACGGGTAAACTGAACAGCCGAGGCATCTGCGAGGTATTCCCGTTGTCGGCTCACCGCAGCCTTGATCAAGCCACCGAAAAAAGTGCCGGCAAAACCTATCGCCATCAGTCCCACACCGAGAGCTAATATTCCAGCAGCGTTTTTACCATTGCTGCGCCCTCGCCCCGAAAATGACGAAGCATACAAAATATAATAGCCAGCAAGTCCGATTATCAAAATGCCATTTAGCGCGCCGATCAAGCGAATATTGAGTCGCATGTCACCATTAAAAATATGACTAAACTCATGGGCAATAACGCCCTGTAGCTGATCACGGCTGAGGTGGTCGACTGTGCCCTGAGTTACGCCAATGACAGCATCTCGCGGCGAAAAACCAGCCGCAAAAGCATTGATCCCTGATTCATTGGTAAGTAGATACACAGGTGGTGGTGGCGTGCCTGAGGCGATGGCCATTTCTTCCACCACGTTTAATAGTTTGCGCTGTTTGGGATCATTGGTGTTTTGTGGGATCAATTGCCCTCCCAACGCTTCCGCAACAACTTTGCCGCCGGTCGACAGCACCATTATTTTGTACAAACTGCCAGCCACTACCAAAATACCAACACCTACACTGACTGTGGTGAAAGTTTGCCAGTCCATTTGCTCGAGCAAACTCCCGCCATTTTG
>TARA_R110002153_G_scaffold17509_19_pt1 | contig 13051 bp, 13 predicted proteins | sample TARA_R110002153 | Tara Oceans TARA_R110002153 (sample SAMEA4398193) | marine metagenome | biome: Polar Biome; feature: [SRF] surface water layer (ENVO:00010504); material: water (ENVO:00002006), including particulate matter (ENVO:01000060) such as... | depth 5 m
TTGCAGTGGTTTGCTGTTTGCTCTTGGCAAAACTCACAGATTCCTGTTACTTCAGTCATTTCTTTTCACCTCCTTGTCCATTAAAAAGTGCTAGGAATCGGTCAGTTAATAGTCTTAACCAAGTGGCACTCTCCCCCTAAAGGGGGAGAGTGAAAAGTTTAGGTCGCCCTAAATCATCGGTTTGGCAAAAGCCGACAAGACCCCCTTTAGGGGGTCTTGAAATGTGGGTATTTTCAGGATTTGAGACTATTTCTTCCTAATTACCTTCGGTAATTAGGAAGGTTTTCTGTCGGCTCTCAAAAAATCACCCTAATGAATCGGAGATTCATTAGGGTGGGGGATTTCAACCTCAATAATTTCTGTATATCAATCGGAGATTGATATACAGGTGAAACGGCAAACAGAATAATTCTGTTCCCCTTACCTTCGGTAAGGGGAACAGTTTTTTTTGGGAGATTCTTTCGCAAAAATCTTCTGGGAAATCGGAGATTTCCCGGAAGATTTCACATGGACTATCTTTTTTAGACAATTAGGGCTTTAGCCCTAATTGTCTGTCATTTTTTCCGCCAAAAATATGATAGTAGCCTCCGGCTACTATCGCCAACCACCACGAATAATTTTTTATTTTTTTTTAGAAAAGAGACCTATACTTGGATGACGACCTTGCGCTGCCACTGCTGCCACTTCTCTTATTCTTATCAACCTTATGGTCGCCCCACTTTGAGAGATTAGCAGAAGCCCCTGCTGCCGGAAGACCTCCGCCACGATTGTTAGTAAATTGGTCTATTGCGTGTGCGAGAGCCATGACAGTATCGTTATGTTTGCCTTTATCAACAATGTCTCCACCCTTCCATGCGTGTGATTCTAGTTCTTGTAGGAGGATTGACATAACTTTGCGAGTCTCATCGTCTCCATAAGGTATTATAACCCTGCCTTGCTCAAACCATGTGCGAAGCCTTGTTAGGAGACCTTGCTTGAGAGTCTTGTTACTGACCTTGCTCATCTTGATATTAAGAGTAAGTCCTCTTTGTAGTATAAGGGATTCATAGAGATGCTGGAAACCGGCACTTTCAAATGCGAATGTAGGCTTTTGGAACTTGAAGTTATATTCTGCGATAACATCAACCTGTTTAGCAGGGGGAAAGTCATTTCTTCTCCATATATCAACAACATGGATATTACCGTCACTGTCCTTTCGCAAGACACACATAACAGAAAAATCTTGTCCTATACCATGTGAGGGGTCAAAACCAATAACATACTGCCCATCGTGATACTTAGCATTCTCGCAGGTCTCGGACATAGCCATATTCTTGCGAGTAATTGTTGAAGGGAATACTGCGCTGTCATCATCCACTACTTTACATAGATATTCTTGTGCGAAAGCCAATTCACCTATTGCTGCTTTCTGTTCTAGCAGAAACTCAAGTGGTCTCTCAGCAGGCCAAAGACATATTGCTTCATTTTTTTCGGGGTCACTGCGCCATTCATCATAATTAGTTATACTTCCTTTGCACCATGTAACCCATGCCTCATTAGGTAACATCTCCGTATGGTATAAATCATTCATGGACATAGGAGTTCCAACACAATAAATAGAAGTTCCGGGTGAAAGCATAGGAGTGAGTTTCTTTCTAAACCACTGTTGAACAACATCAAATGACATATCGCTTTGGTCGTCTAATACATCGTCAAGAGCAATTGCGGCAGGGTGTTCTCCACGAATACCCGAACCAACAGATGTAGCCCTAATCCATGCACCGTTAGTTAATGCCACTTTAAACTTATTAGAAGCCTGTTCATCTAACATACGGGATAATTCGGGATGCCTCTTCAAATCTTGTCTAATCTCATCAAGACGATTAGCAGCCAAATCTTTATTAGCAGAAAAGAGCCAAATTGTAAAGGGTTTATTTCGCCACTTCTCAAATAGTAATTGATGTAGCACTTTAACTCTTAAGGTGGTGGATTTACTGTGGTCTCTTGGTGCGATAATACATACTCTATGAACTTGCGATTCACCCCTCTCACCATACAAATCTAACCATTCACCTATATGTTCGCCCCAATTATAACCTAACCACTCATAGAAATGTCTAACATCATACCGACTACGCTCTAAATGGAGAGCAGTCATCATTCTATTTCTCATTCTTCTTCACCAACCGTAAATAAAGGAAGACCACACCATTCAGCAAGCCCTATACACAAAGCCTCTATTTCACCCCTATTTAACATACACCCTATAATATAATCATCTGTGAATAGATTCACAGCAACGAAGTTTTCGTGTATCTGTGTAAAATGGAGTTCACCATCATTGGATACCCATATCTTCAACATACTCATCTCCATTAAGAGCAGCAAGAGTTCTAAGACCCATTCGTAAATCAGTAAAAGCCTGCACTTCTTTTGTTACAGGATTAAGTATAACCATTGGACAAGTAGGTCTTTCTCTTGGGAAACCACACATCTCACCGAATGTATCAACAATTTTATATGCGCCCGGCCTAATTGCCCAACGCTCAATACCATGCTTAGTGAAAGGAACAACGGAAGGTGTATGGTGATGACCTACTACTCCAATATCAAAGTCTGCTTCACCATCGTTCCACATACTCTTAATTACTCGGCTTGGGTCAATACTTGAATTACCCCTTCTCTTATGTCTAATTGAGATAAAGTAAGGTATTCCCGCTAACCAAACACGAAGATTCAATTCATGTGCATGGTATAGAACTGCTCTATCTTCCGCCATTCTCTTTAGAGGGTCATAATCTGTAAGACCTGCTGTCCATAAATCGTGATTACCCGCAACAATAGCCATTAGGGAATCTCCGGTCATTTCAATATAGTGTTCACATAACTTCCATTGAACGGAAGGTGGAATAGGTGCTTTCATAGCAGGTCTAGGCTTATCAACAACGAAATTATCAATATAATCACCGGCATGGATAATAAATACATTTTTACTATTTGCCACTAGGGTAGTGTCTTCTCTAAGTCTTTCATGGTCGCAGAAAGGATTACCTATGTGTTGGTCGCTCGCAAAACAAATACCGAGATACTTACCTTCTTCTGTCTGCATATGAACATCTGCCCAACGACTATGCTCAATCGCTTTGATGGCCTTTGTGGACATAGCCTCAATAGTATCCCACAATTCTTGACTTGACTTACCTTCTTTCTTTAGATGCTCAACAACAAAGAGAGGATTGATAGTCTTAGATATAGCATTATTCTCATATGCCTGCCTAACTCTATGTCTCCACGCATTCTGTGAGATACTAGGGTTCTGTCTATACATAAGTCTTGCTAGGTCTTGTTGGTTGCCATCCCATTCACGCGGAAGACTGTCATTTAAGTTATAAGTATCCCATTGGAACAATTGTTGGTCTTCTGCGTGTAAGCGAGCCAAAAATGATTGCCATGATGCGTGAGAACCATAATTACTTATCTCTAAAAGAACTCTTGCGTAAGCCGACCTATCACCAACATATTTACTCATGTTATCTAATGCCATCTGCCGTCTTTCGCTGCGCTTCATGTTATATGACAGGCATACGCTACTTATTAAAGGTATTTCTTTTAATGACTTTGAAAGAAATCGGAAAGAAATAAATGATGGACTGAAAGCCTAAAGCATTTATTCTTTATTCTTTCCTAAGACATTTAGATTTAATTCGTTCACTACTACTATATATTAATTTTAATACTCTTAAGAAAGAAAACAGAATTAAGCATTTAGGCTCTTAGTTAATGCTTTATTTCTTTTCTTATTCTTTCTCAGCCTAAAAAGAATAAAAGTCAGCGTAACTAACCAAAATGAGATTTCCAAAGCAAACATAGCCAACATACCCTCTTCTCCCCAACCAATTAGGGCTGTGCATTGACTTTCAAAGCATATTTCGGTTTCTTCCCAATGAGTTAGACCTTCCCATAGAGAAGGTAAATCACCTATCACTATTTTTCTCATGTTTATTATGTAAATACACCCTCTTAAATAAATATCTATGGACTTCCCTTTACATACCTTAATAAGATATAGTATTACTACGCTAAGTCATGGCATACTTCCCATTTTTCACTCGCAAGCCCAAAGAGGCAGTTACAGCAGAAGTGAAGGACTATCGCTATGCTGTTCCACACAGAACACCCTTTACATTAGTGGCGGGTATGCAAGATATTGTTGAAGAGTCAAATAAGATGAGAGATAACGCAAATTATGATAATGACTTCTATCTCTTTGATGATATGCTAAAACTTGACCCCGAATTAAATGGTGCAGTCCGAGCAGTGTCTTTGACAGGCAATAATTATGTTATGGACTACCGAAATGCTAAAAATGGCAAAATACGAGAAGCAATTCGTATGCTCGTTGAAGAGACCATTGATTTTGATGATTTTCTTATTAGTGCTATGAGAAACATGATGGTCTATGGAAATGATATAAATAAACTCGTTGGCACAAGTAAATTAGGCATAACTGATTTACAAAGCCTTCCCGTTGCCCAAATTACTATTATGGATGGAAGAGGTCTAAATGAAGCGGTGGATGCTACAAATCCAATCATAACAGCCGAGAGATACATACTAAGAGAAGGAGAAACAACAGTTCAAGAGATTTCCGCAGATGAAATCCTACATATTAAAACAGATTACAGAAGTAATTGGTTCACAGACGGCCAATTAAGAGTAACTTATAGTGTATGGGGTGCATCGCGATTCTCTTCACTTAAACAAGCGATTCGTGCTAAGTATAACAGTATGAACAACCGAATCTCAATTGAAGATGCTATGACTAAGCAATACATCACTATTGATAAATCAGCAATAGCACATATCACTGACCCCGATGAACAAAGAGACCGTCTAAGCCATATCATGTCGCAAGTAGTGGAAACTCTTGAAAGTCTAAGAGGCGACCAAGTTCCAATCTTCCCCGACTATGTTAAGATTCAACACATAGACCAAAGAACAGCAATTCCCGATACCACTTCATTTTTAGACAATGTAAATGCAGACATAGCCGCAGTCCTCCAAGTTCCACGCACAGCAGCAGGTCAAGAGAAAGGTTCAACATTTGCAGCATCATATACAGCAAATCAATGGTCTTCCCAAGCAATACGCCGTATGCAAGCAATTCTAAATCAATCAGTTAGGAGACTTTTCAGTAAGCACCTTGAGTTACTAAATATCAATCACGAAATGAAAGACTTACCAAAACTTGTCTTTGAACCAATAGATGAAGAAAGTCGTCTAAATAAAATGCAAAGAGCAAATATGGGATATAGTAATGGAATTATTACTCTTAATCAAGCACTTGAAATAGTAGGCTACCCTCAAGAAGAAGAAGGCGATATTCGCAAGACTGACGGTAATAGTGGAACAGGAGAATTACCAAGAGAGAACTCGCAAGACGGCGCAACCGATATTGGTGGAGATGACGAAGATGAGTGAAGTGGGTTATCGTTTAGACGCAATAGAAGAAGATGTGAGAGACCTTAAACAAATATCCTCACAAATTACTACTGCACAAGCAAGGACTGATGTTCACCTATCAAATCTTGAAGGACAATTAAAAATACAGAATATAGTATTAGAAAAAGGTTTCAATCTAATACAAAGAGTAATGATGGCCGGTATAGCCATTATTAGCGTTATCGTTACAGGAACACAGATGGTGGTATAATATGAAGAGAGCAAAGACATTTAACGACAGAATGGTATCAAAGACCGTTATACCTGCGATTTACCTATGGCTTGCCGCAAGTGGTTCAGTAGTAGGTATGGGTATTTACAAACCCGAAGTAGTTCTAATGAACCTTGATGGTTTCATAGCACTTATAGCAATCATAGGTGCAACAGCAGCACCGGCACTTAGCACAGTCCTCCGTATGTGGGAATCCGAACAATCGCAAGAGGTTGAAAACATTCCAACAGAATTAAAGCACCGAAGAGAATTAGATAGTTCCGAACAGACACACCGTTTAGAAATTGAAAAATTAGAGCAACAGCATCTTCATACCGTTGAGAAATACAAAGAAGGTCTAACTGCATTACACCCTATTACTGACAAGAAGTGAATACTATGTCGGATGAATTAGCGGAAAGGGCTAAAATTATAGCCGATGCTACCGGAAGAACCGTAGCAGATGTTTTAGAGGATTTGGGCGATGATGGAATACTTAATGACTCTAATAAGTCCGAGAAGGATTTAATCACTCAATTGAAAGAAGCGGCGGAACTAATATCAACCGTTCAACAAATCAATAATGAAGTATCCGAGAACACCGTTCTTAACGGCGGAGATAACAAAACCAATGTTACTGTTGAAACAACACTTGAAGGTGATATTGTTGATAGAGCAATTGCTTCTGTTAGCAGAAAGGCTGAAAACCTTAAGAAAATAGCAATAATAATAATTCCTGTCTTTTTACTTATAACAGGGGGCAGTATGTCAAACATGGGTATGTTTAGCACTGATGAATCATCCCCTCCCGATACCCATGAAGAATACAACGACTACGGGGGCTGTTTAGCCCAAGATGCTCAAAATTACGACCCTATGGCTTCATGGGATGATGGTTCGTGTCAATTTGATAACAATAATAACAACAATTGCGAAGAGCATTGGGAATGGGATTTATACGGTGAAATTAGAGGCGATAATGCGATTTGGATTGATGCAACATTCAAGGATATGAATTACTGCTATATCCACATAGATGCTGAGATAACAATGACTATTCATCTTGATGGTGAATACTACGATGAGAAAGTATGGAATAACCGATTTGATAATGAGTGGAAAGTCGGCGATGGATGGTCTAATTTACCCGAAGGTGAATACAATGTGGAAATAGAGGCTCGTTCGCAAGGTTCTAATTGGCATCAAAATGTTGATGGTCTTTTTGCGATATATGAAGAGTCTTGCGAACCGGACTATTCATCCTCCGACTCATGGGCTACAAACTATGATAACAAGAGTCTTCAAGTCCATATGAAAATTATAAATCATAATGACTGCGAAAGTGATGTTGGGATAATGATTTCATTCTATAAAGATAATAGTTATCAAGACTCATACGATGAAGTATTAGGCAAGCATGAAATACTTAGTGGAGAGACAGAAATAGTCATACGCCATGATGATTGGACTAATCTTGAGGATGCAAATTATTCATTTGAAACACGCTTCTTTCCCGAAGGACAGGGAGAGGAATGTTGTGAAATGACAGATAATGTAATGATATACACTGAACCCGAACCTCCTTGTAATGGTAGTGCATCATTTTATTCTGCGACATACGAATGGCTTAACGAAACAAACGATACTATCAGTTTAAAGGTGATATGGGATGCCGATTGGTCTTGTGATGAAACACAGGATATTGAAATTGATATATATTTGAAGGATGCTAATAATAGCACTATATACGGAAATATGTTCGCCTACGGAACACAGTATAATGATGCCGACAGCAAATCCATTACTATTACTAACATTAGCAAACCTACTAATGGGTATAGAATATGTCTAGCAGTATGGATTAATAGTAATGGTTGGCGTATGGATGACGAATGGTCGGAAGTTTTACAGTAATACATATTAAAAGACAGTCTTACCATGCTGTAACTATGTCTGCTGAACAAGAATATGAAGATTGGGGCGAATCTTTTTCCGCCGCAGAATATCAAGGGCGCAAAGTAACACTCAATAAACCATTCCGCACACCTAATAAAAATAAGAAGTTTGCGGTATATGTTAAAAATAGCAAAGGCACTGTTGTTATTGTGCGATTTGGCGACCCTAACATGGAAATTAAGCGTGATGACCCAAAAAGACGCAAAGCATTTAGAGACCGTCATAATTGTTCCGAAAAGAAAGATAAAACAACCGCAGGTTATTGGTCTTGCAGAATGTGGAGTAATACTCCTGTAAATAAAATGAGTAGTGAGTTTAATAAAACAAACCATACTGTATCCCCTACTATGGGCGATTGTGGTTGTGGTGATTGTGGTTGTGAAGAAACCCTAGAAGCAAAGATGGAAGACTACATCTTTTTGGATATAGATGGTGCTATTAAAAAATCGCAACAAATTGGTTTTGAAGGAGAAACCCATACATCAACCACAGCAGATGGAGGAACATTATACTTCCCTGCTAAAACAGAAGAAGAGTTTATTACATGGTATCGTGAAAATGACCCCGATGCAGAAAGTGAGTTAGAAGGCTCATATCATAACAATTCCTGTGGTGTAGGTGAAAAAATGCAAGATGGTAAATGTGTTAGAGTAGCATTCCACACAGATATTGATATTAAAATTGAAGAAGTAATAATTGAAGCATCCACCGGAAAACAAGTTATTCGCATAAGTGGAATTGCTTTTCATCAAGGTGTAAATAAGAATGGTTGGGAAATCTCAAGAGTAGGGGCAGGTTTAACTGCACAACAGATGTTGGGTCTTGATTTAACATTATCTCACCCAAAGGCTGAAAATGGTAGGTTCACTCGCAACATGAATGGTGGTGTTGAGGAAGCAGTAGTAGGTATTGTTACCGAAGCATCAGTCCATGACACACCGGAAGGATATAATGTGCGTTTTATCGCAGAAGTCCATAGAAGTGAATTGTTTGAGGCTCTTGAGTCCGGACTTTGGCTTAGAGAAGGTTATGGTGTCTCCATAGGTGGCACAGGTATTCCCGATTCAGTTACAGAACACTCCGATGGAATAACAGTGTATTCCTTTGGTAGTGATTTTGAGTTAGACCACTTAGCAATAGTCCATAAGCCTGCTTATCCTAACGCTAAGATAGAAAGTGCTGAGAAAGTAATTATTACAGTAGCAGAAGACGAAGCCTTTAATAGGCACACACCTCCTGTCTTGGAACAAGCAGAAGAAGTGATTACCATGACTGATGAACAAATAATTATTGAGGCTTCCGAAGAGGAAGTTATTGAAGCACCAATCGCAAGTGTCACAGAAGACTTTGCGAGTGAGATTGAAGCACTTAAGGCATCCCTCGCTGAGAGCGAACTAGCAGTAAGCGAGTTCAAAGCAGCAGAAGAAGCAAAACTAGAAGAAGTTAGAACATCTCTTGTATCAAGAGCGACTGAATTAGGAATTGCAGGTCACGAAAGCCTTCCTTCCGAGACAATCACTACTCTAATTGCTTCATGGGAAGCAAAGATGATTGTTGAAACTCCAAAGGTTGAAATGAAGCCTATTGAAGCAGGTGAAACTGCACCTCCTATCGCAACAAGCGAAAATGTAGTATCCAATTTCTTGAACCAAAAGAAACTCAATACACCGGAAGCACTTTACGCTAAAGGATACAATGTATGGGCTAACACATGGAACAAGACATACACAGAAGAAGGCATGAAAGCCCCTTCATACGATGAAGTAAAATCAAAGTCTTTAATTTAAGATAATTTAGGAGATGAAAAATATGAGTTTAACACAAGCAGCAAGAACAGGAACAATGAAATCGGGTGTATCATCTGCTACTAAAGCGGGTCTTTGCCTTCACGCAGACGGAACTAATACTCTTGAAGTATGCGCTCAAGGAGATGTAGTCCTAGCAGTTACAGCAGACGAACAAGAGCGTGATGCAAGCGGCCTCGTAGCAGGCGGTAATGTTTCATACCATACATTAGGCGGAGTCCTAATGCTTCGTTCCAAAGCATCACAAACTTACACTGTCGGATTAGCGGTATATGCTGATACAGCAGGTTTAGTTACTGATTCGGATGATAAATCCGGAACAGGTTCAAAGCAAGTAGGCATATTCGTAGGTGCAACAGGAATTACAACCGGCACAACCGAAGATTTAATTCCTGTGGATACTTCCTTCGCGGCTAAGGCATGAGGATAAAATAAAATAAGGAGATGAAAAATATGAATAATACATTAGAACAAATCTTAACAGTGGAAGCATCATCGGGTCAATTCGGACAAGCAGATGCAGTCCTAGAACAAACGCTTCGTGACTTTATACAAGTCCAATCCACACTTATTGCTGTGGGAACACAAGTCGTAGGTGTCCGAAGAGTCGGATGGCTTGAGTTCACTTTCTATACAGGGGCAGAAGGCACATTTACCTTCCCTCTTGCAGATAACGCAGTAGCAGACCCGACCAAAATCGGAACTGCAAACTACTCAGTTCATTTGAAGAAGGGTCAAGGTCGTTGTATCTTCCTTGATTCAACACTACTTCGTGGAGAATCCTTTGAGAATCTTGACCGACAACAATTGGCTATTGTAAGAAATATGGCTGATGTTATTGATGACCTTATTCTTGATACCCTTGTAGCAGGTGCAGGTCAAACTGTAACTATTGCAGGTGGCGCAGAATGGGATACCGCATCCGGTGACGCAGAAGCAAACATTCTTGCTGCTATGGATAAAGTATTTGAGAATGGTCGTGTCTCCGGAAACGAAGGAATGGCTCTTATAGTGCCTGCAAAGCATCGCAGTGTCCTTTTGAATACTACTCTATACGGTAATGTCGTTGAATCTCTTGAAGACCACTTGAAGAGAATGGCATCACTATCAATCTATTACACTCGTAACACAGGATTTGCTGACACAGCACTTCTATTAATTCCGGGTGGAGAGACTGCTGAGTTCTTCCAATACAACGGTGATGGTTTCCAAGAGACCGAACTTACTAGAGTTCCGGGTGTTGGATTTGATTGGATGCTAACAGGCTACATGGGTTGTATTATCCATGAGATGCAAGACGGTGCTGCAAGCGGAAAGAACAACCGCATTTGCACAATTACTAACCTGTCTGCTTGATGCGGAGGGGTTTGATTGAGCGATAGAGCAACATTCCTAATTGGATACGCCGAAAAGCGTATTGGCCGCACTCTAACTGAGAGCGAAATTGAATTGGTTTCCAAAGAAGTGATGCGTAAGGCTGTTAGAGTCTTATGCGAATCATTTTTGGAAGAAAAGAAACCTGCAAAGGTCTCTAAACCAAAAAAAGTGGAGAGTGTGAAGAATGAAAAAATCCAAAGCAGCAGTAGCAAAAGCACTGAATGACGCAGGCATCCCTCTTCCTAAAGAGGACACCTACGATTCAATGATGCACCGCCTTAACACATGGTCTGCGGGTCATGGTTATTTATTCCGAAGAATGAAGACTCGTTACTTCGCACAACAACAATTACCTGTTGATATTCCTATGGGAACAGTAGTTTGGATGCCAAATTGCGATTTCGCTAGGACTGTTTTCAAGACAAAGGCTATGTGGTTCTTAGGTCGTGCCGCTTTTGATGAAAAATATACACTGATTGATGTTCCACAGACAGAAGAATATACAGAACCAAAGGTTGAGAAGCCAAAGGTTGAAAAGAAGAAGTCTGCACCAAAGATAAAGAGTGATAAGAAGGTGAAGAAGAATGGTCGTGACAGCAACACAAGTGCGTGATTTGTTAAATAGACCACGCGGTCTTAACGAAGAAACTATTAATGAATATATTACTATTCGCACAGCAGAAGTGGATAAAAAGGCTCGTAGCAGCATCCTATATGGTGTTTCCGAGAACGGCGTAACAGAAAATCTTAAAGAGTCTGCAATTAAAATGTTAGTCGCAACAGATTGTTTGCGAGTAATGATAGATACAATTCCATCCTATGTTCCGGAGAATCAGCAGCGACAGCAAGATATTAGGGTTAGGGCGCAATTAGCGAGTTTAGATGCAAAAGCAACATCTTTACTTGCAGATATAGCCGAAACCGGAGGAACTGCTTTTGTTGTGAAATCATCCACAACGAGGCAGGTGTAATCAATGGTTGATTATGTATGGAGTGCCGGAAGTCCGGGTGCAGCAAGCACAGCAGCAAATTGGACTCCTGTTGGTATTCCGGCAGCAGCAGACAAAGTAACATTTACTGTTGCGAATGCTATAAACTGCACATGGGATATTCCCGCAATAGACCAAATAGTAATAGAAAGTGGAACTCCCCATTTAATTATAGTAACTAGTAATGTTGCTTTAAACGGTCTAACTATATCCGAGAGTGGTAAATTACAATTAGGTGGCATTTTTACTTTCACTTTCTCCGGAACAGCACCTTTTAATTCCGGTAAGACATATATCGCAAATGGAACTAGCAGTAGTGCATTTGATTCATTAACTTCTCGTAATTTTTGCACTTATATTATTGATGCAACCGGCAATTGTCATTTTGATTGCGGGTCTTACCCACACATAATGTGTTCCACAGGTAACTTTACCCCACAATATGTAGCACCGACTTTGGCTTCTGCAACAGAAGTTAAGGCTCTAAGTTTAAGATGTAAAACTGCCCCTGTTATTTTCCAACCCACTACTACAATTCCTATTGCGAATGACCGTCTAAAGCATTTTATCCTTGAAGGAGACGGTGCTAATCAATTAATTATTGATAGTGGATTCAATAATTTTGATGGTGGTTATGCAACATGGACATTTCAAGCCATAACAGCAGGCTTCATTATACCCACTACTAATTCACCTTTCTATCAAGGATGCAATTTCACATTCCATAAAATGATTATTGACGCAAGCGTAGTCGGTGCAGGTGCATGGGCTAAAATTACAAATAGCACAAGATTATTTCTTAATGATTTAACTATAAATGTTGGTGCGTCTGTTAAAGGTGGAGGGGCTTGTGCTATACATCTCATTAATAAACCTACTATTAAAGGAACATGGGGATTTTTGCCTATTGCCGATGGTATATATCATCCAAAAGAAGGCGAAATCATAGGTGTTGGTAACGGTGGAACAGGTTTTTCCGATATTACACCCACTCACATTCCATATGGTAGTTCGGAGGCTAATGCCTTAACGCATTCCACTAGTTTAACATTTGATGGGAATGAACTATACCTTAATGGTAAATTAACAGTTACAGGTCTTATTGACCCAACAGGTATGGAGTTTGCTGCTGTCGGTGCTAATCCATCAAGTGCTAATCCGGCTAAGACAATATGGGTGAACAGTGCTGATTCCAACAAACTATACTTCGGTGCATCCGAAGTCGGCGGAGG
>TARA_R110002153_G_scaffold53726_2_pt1 | contig 13043 bp, 15 predicted proteins | sample TARA_R110002153 | Tara Oceans TARA_R110002153 (sample SAMEA4398193) | marine metagenome | biome: Polar Biome; feature: [SRF] surface water layer (ENVO:00010504); material: water (ENVO:00002006), including particulate matter (ENVO:01000060) such as... | depth 5 m
CTAAAAATCGCAGAGGTAGTAAGAATAAAACCTCAGCAGGGAATAATAGCTCTAATACTTCTACAACTACTGAACAACGTGCAAGTAAGAAACCTCAAGGTACCGTAGCAATTGAAACTGTTAAACAGGTAGTTGAACTTCTTAAACCATATGAATTATCTAAGTCTCAACGACTTAAAACTTTCCAACTGATGTTGTTAGATGATGCTGTTAGTTCAGCATTTCAAGCTAACTCGGTATTCATTGAGAAAGCTTTCGCTAACTTCAATATTAAGTATGATAACAACTCTGAAAGGTCAACACAGGCAAAAGATTTCCTAAAATGGAATTTAAATAATCTTAAAGGTCAGACACCAAGGAGTATAGCTAGAAGTGCTGCTGAATTTAAGAGGGATGGTGTAGCACCTTTTGAGAAAGTATTCGAAAGAGGTTATGGAGATTGGGCAACAACCCCAGATGGATTACCTTCTTGGAAAGTGAAGAAGTTAAATTATATTCACCCTCTTACCTTATACCCAAGTGAACCTTTCACCATAGAACAAGGTGGTAGCGCTGTAACTCACATGAACCAAAGCCAGAGTGCTTTTAAGAACTCAGGTGGTAGGCAGACTAATTTAGCAGGTATGAGTAAAGGTTACATATCAATACCTATCCAGAAATTAGTATTGATGACATACGCAGCTACGGACTCACAACCTTTCGGTAGTTCCCCCTTCGAAGCATGTTATACCGCTTGGAGAGAGAAAGTATTATTACAAGACTTAACTACAGTAGGTGTGTCTAAGGACTTATCTGGTACTCCTGTGTTATTGTTACCTTCTAATATACTTAATGATGCTGCAGTAGATCCATCTAGTCAAGCAGGTGTTATGGTTGAAGGGCTTAAACAGTCTATGGCTAACCTACACACTGGTGATCAAGCCTCAATGATACTACCTTCTGATACCTTTAACGAGGCAGGGAGTGGTGCTAGAGAGTTTGAGATTAAGTTCTTAGGTGTTGATGGTACTGGTAAGCAGTTTGACTTAGAAGCACTAGTAGAACAACGTAAGAAAGCTATCTATAACGTCTTTGGAGCAGCTAACCTTATTGCTGCTGACTCTTCTGGTGGTTATAATCAATTAGAAGGTCAGAACTCTTTACACAGCCATTTCATTGAACGAGATATAGCTGTCATTGAAGAAGCTTGGAACAAAGATATTATACCTCAACTATTCAGAATGAATGAGTGGGATCTTACAGAAGAAGAGTTACCTAAGATTAAAGCAGGTGAACTCACCCCAGTTACTATTGAAGAGTTCAGTAAAGGTATCCAACGTGTAGGTGCCGTAGGTTTACTACCTCGTACACCAGAAGTCATCAACGAAATCTTATCAGGTTTGGGTATGACTTATAGAGTTGACACTAGTATGACTCAAGATGAGTTAGATACCATACTTACAGATGCCACTACAAGAAGTGGAGACGGTATGAGTACTGGACTACCTTCAGGTACAGGGGATTCAAACGGCAACAATTCAGCTACTAATTCTGATAATAAAGCATGATCCATGCCACTATTTGACAATATAATAAACGTATAATATAATAGTGGTATAACTTACTGAAATATAAATTACTAACAAAAACTTTAGTTAATGCAGTAGATGCACGACTCCTACCATAAGGAGATAAAGTGAGTGAATCAACAATAGAGAAAATATTGACTAAGTGTATAGAACTAGATATTACTTTTAACAGTTTTATAGGTGACTATCAAAATGGCAGTACTTACCTGAGCCTATCCTGTAACAAACACAATACTACTTGGGAATCTACTTCCGTATACTCCCTTATATATAGTTCTCCTGTAGGTTGTTCTGTTTGTAAAAACAACAAGATATCAAAAGCAAACTCCATTGAATAGGTTAACCATACAAAAGATTATTCATTACAGTTATTATCTGCACTAACCATGTCCCATGAATCTATATATAAACTAGAGCAAGGTATACATAGTATTTACAAAAGTTACCGTACTCAACCTAAGATTTCTTTCGGAGGGAGTGCAAGAGAGTGTTATGAAAACAATATTCTTAATGACACAGAATTGCGACAATTGTTTGGACTAAAGGTAGGAAAAACTACCCTTTACTAAGAACCAATAACCAATAATATAAATAAGGAATAAATATGGCTCATGAATTAAGCCGCCTTTCCGAATCTCTATCTAACCAACCACTAATGATCACACAATCACGTCTAGATGAAATCTTTGATTACATTGACTCACGTGGAAGTGCAGGTCTTATAGATTTAGCCAAGGAATCTAGAATAGCAGATAAAGCTCTACGAGAGACTTTAGCAGATGAGGTGGTTACAGACGGGTCTGATTTCGGTGAATCGGCTACTATAGGTGTCTTGGACATCAGCGGATCATTAACATATAAACCTACAGGATTTGAGGCACTATGTGGAGGTACCTCATACACAGGTCTTATAGATGAAGCAAGTGTACTATGTGAGATGGAAGAAATTAATACCATACTGATGCAAGTTGACTCTGGCGGGGGTTATAGTTATAGGGCATTTGAAAGTGCTAACGAAGTTAAAGCTATGTGCCAAGCTTCTGGAACTAAACTTATTGCATATATTGACGGTATCAGTGCTTCTGCCGCTTACGCTTGGACTGCAGTAGCAGATGAGGTCATCATTAACCCAGATGCCAATGTTGGTTCTATTGGGGTTGTAATACAATTAACAGACTCTAGTGGCAAAGATAAGAAAGAGGGTGTTAAACGGCAATACATCACCTCAGACGACACTAAAGTACCTTTTAATGAAGAAGGGGGCTTTAGATCAGAGTTCCTAGCTGAATTACAAGAGGGAGTCACAGAAACTTATGGCAAGTTTGTCTCTCACGTAGCAAATAATCGCAACCTATCAGAAGAGACAGTACGGAGTGTAAAAGCTAAAGTATATAGTGCGGAAAAGGCATTAGAACTTGGACTAGTAGACAAGATTATGACAGGAAGGGAGTTTACTTCATACTTGACAGATATTAGTACTCCTAAAACAAACCAAAAACCATCTTTTAATGCAATTAGATTAGAAGATCCATCACAAACGTCAATGGAGCATAACATGCCTGACAATAAAGTAGAAGCATCTGTTGATGTGGAAATGGCAGAGAAATTAGCCCAATTCGAAACTATGCAGACACAGTTCAAAGCACAGCAAGAATTACTAGAATCTCTACAAGCAGAGAAAGCAGCTAATGCTAAGTTAGCATTAGAGGCAGATATAGGGGACAAACTAGCATCTTTTTCTTTCTTAAAAGAACATATGAGTACTACAATTTCCTTCTTATCCGATGCTAATGTAGCGGATTCTCACAAAGAGTTACTTAATAGTATCTTAGCATCTGCACAAGCTTCTAACGAATTAGTTAAAGAAGAAGCAGCAGCACAAGTACTAGAAGCTACTTCTAAAGCTGAAGCTAGTGACCTAGAGAAAGATAAAATCAAAGAAGAGTTCGGTACAAAAGAAATTGCATCTACGGAAGCAGTTGTAGAAGAACTTACACACACACAAAAAATAGAAGCAAAGGTTGCTTCAAAGAAAGCAGCTAAATCAGTTTAAGCTTAATAAATCTCTAGGAGAGAAATAAATGCCTGTTAATTCACGCCAACAAGTAGTATTCAACGAAGTATCTACTCAATTAAACACGTCTGATTGGACACACGATACTGTATTAGTAACATGGACTGCCACTATGGGTAATGGTTCATTACTTGTAGCAGCCAACACCGAAGCAGCCGAAGCAGCAGCAGCCACAGTAGTTAAAGCTATTGATGACCCTTCTGTAGATGATAAAGGTTATGAAGTAGGTGATACGGTAGCAGTAAATGTTGCTGTTCAAGGTAACGTATTCAACACAGCAGCCTTATCTTACTCAGATACAGACACTGTAGTAGCCTCAGCATTAACTGCACTAGCAGCTAAATTAAACACTTTTAAGTAATAGGGATCAATAATAATGACAATCGCACGTGACAGTAAGTGGAGCGTTTTAGACTACACTCCATTAGCAACACTAGTAGAACGCACAGATAATGCACTAGACCAACTTGGTTTATTTGAAGAAATCTTTGGTCAAACAACTACCGCAGAAGTAGAACGAATCACTGAAGGTTCTGACACTGTTGAAGCTAAAGAGCGCGGTGGTGATCGTAACTACGCAGGTGATGAGCAATCACAGATCGAATACTTCCGTATTCCTTTCTTCCCATTAGATAAGTTAGCTAAACCACAAGACGTACAAGATTTACGTGAGTATGGTGAAGCTAACACTCCTGCTTCTGTAGAGCGTAGAGTTGAGAAGAATATCGCACGTATCCGTAGATCTCATGACTTCTTACGTCGTTCAGCGATGTATGCTTGCCTTAAAGGTAATACCTATGCATCAGGTTTAGCAGGTTCTCAATACGTTAAGAACTACGCATCAGTCTTTGGTGTTACCGCAGATGTATTCACTGGTGGTATTAACTTCACTGACGCAGCGGCTGACCCTGCGTTGTATGTAGAGAAGAATTGTCGTGAGCATATCACTGATAATGCAAAAGACAACGCATCAAACTACTCAGTAGTTGCTTTATGTGGTTCTGGTTTCTTCAATTCGATGATCCATCACCCTTTAGTACAAGCTGCTTACAGCCAATACTCAAGCCGTGAAGAAGTATTACGTAACCGTTTAGGTGGTGATATTGTTGGTCGTTTGTTTGAACATAAAGGTGTTTTATACATAGAAGATGTGTCTAAGCAAATTGCCCGTGATGAAGCTTTCGTATTACCTCAGGGTATCTCTGATATGTTCCAGATGCACTATGCACCTAGTGATACCATTGAAGGCGCAAACATGACTGCTGAACCTTTATACATCTTCTTAGAAGAAGATCGTCGTAAGGTAGCTATCGAGACTGAGACCTCGTTTGTATGTGTTAACACTCGTCCTGAATTGGTTTGTAACTTGACTAGTAACACTCTATTACCAGACGCTTAATCTTAGTAATATGAAAGGTAGCTTTGACTACCTTTCTTCTTTAAAGAATGACAATATATTAATACTTGTTATTCTTTTTTCAATGAGTTATAGTCTCTATATAATTTATCGAAAAAGGAATAAAATGGCTAATAAGATGACCAAAGAGGCTTTTGTAAAAGAAGCTAACAAAAAGCATGATGACATCTATGACTACAGCTTAGTTAGCTTTAAACTAAAAAGTGATAAAGTCTCTATAATTTGCAATGTACATGGCATCTACGAGCAAAGGGTTACTCATCACCTTAGAGGTAGTGGTTGTCCCACCTGCCATCGTAACTCTAAAAGTAAAGGAAGAGATAAGTTCATAACACAGAGTAATGAACTTTATGGCACCACTTATGATTATAGTAAAGTAGTTTATATCAATAACAGTGACAAGGTTACCATCTTTTGCAATGTACATCAAAAAGAGTTCACCCAGACACCCAAGAGACACCTCTTGGGTGTAGGTTGTACAGATTGCTTGTCCGAGAAGACAAATAAAAAACGTACTGAAACTTTCATATCAAAAGCTATCGAAATCCACGGACATAAGTATGACTACTCTAAAGTAGAATATAAAGGAATGCTTAACAAAGTCAGTATAATCTGTAAGGTACACGGTATCTTTGAGCAAACCCCCTCGGGACATTATGTGACTAGTGGATGCGCTCAGTGTAGCACTGTTACTTCCTCACAGACTCGAAAAAACAATGAAGGATTTAGCTTCCTAAAGAGAGTAGAAAAACTCTATGAGGGGAAATATGATTACTCTCTGGCAAAGTATAAAGGGAATAATGTACATATTAAAATATTATGTCCAATACACGGGGAGTTCCAACAAACCCCGATACAACACAGCAAAGGTGTTGGGTGTAATAAATGTAATATATATGATAGTATGACCCCTACAGAATACTTTATAAGTAAATCCAAGGAAATACATGGAGATACTTATGACTACACTAACAGTATATTCACCCACTCTAACAATAAGGTAGATATAATATGCCCTACTCATGGAGCCTTTAGCCAAGAAGCTAGGAACCACAGCAGTGCAGGGAGTGGTTGTCCTAAGTGTGTAGGAAACACCTCAAAAAATGAAACTGTTATAATGGATCACATAAGACAACTGGGTTTTGAGGTAATACAATCCAATAGAGATTTAATACCACCTTTAGAAGTAGATATAACAATACCTTCTAAAAAAGTAGTCATTGAGTATAATGGATTATATTGGCATAGTGAGAAATTCGGTAAAGACCGAAACTATCATAAGAATAAAACTAACCTGTGCAAATACAAAGGTTATAGATTGATCCATATATGGGAAGATGATTTTATCAACAACCCAGAACGAGAATTAGGGTTCATTAAATATTCCTTAGGACTTTGTGACAAAGAAAAGATATACGCCCGTAAGACAGAAGTAAGAAAAATACCTAATAAAGAAGGTAGATTATTCTTAGATAAGTATCATATACAAGGTTCTGGTATAGGAACTGAGTACTATGGACTATATTACCAAGACCAATTAGTTTCTGTTACAAGTTTCCTGATCAAGAAAAGTATAGTAGAGCTTACCAGACATTGCTCTGACAGGCAGGTGTTGGGTGGATTAGGTAAGGTGTCTAAATTTGCCAGTAAGCACTTTAAACAAGACATACTGAGCTTCTGTGACCTTTCAAGGTTTGACGGAAGGTCTTACTTATCTTGTGGGTATACTGTAGATAAAGAAATACTACCAGATTATAAATATGTAATTGGTAATGCAAGGCAACATAAGTTCTTATGGAGAAAGAGTAGTATCAAAACCAAACTACCTGAAATCTATGATAAGAGTTTAACAGAAAAAGAAATGATGAACCTAGCAGGTATCCCTCGTGTTTGGGACTGTGGTAAGCTTCGTCTAATTTATAAACATAAATAAGGAGAGTTTCAATTGGAAACTAAATTTTTCCCAGATAAAATGTCTATGTTAAAAGAACTTGGTAGTAGGGTAGATGGGTTAGATATAAATAAATCTGCATTCCTACCTACTTTTGGTTTTACAGAGACATCAGGTAAGCACCACTTACACCCTACAGCAACCTCTTTTGTAGAGGGATTTAATAGGGTTTTTGGAGAAGTCTTATCTAGCAGGGGTACCCAATTGGCAGGTGGATCTGCTAGGATTATAACCTTCTTAGATAAAAACTCTTCGGAAGAGGAAGAATCTCTAGAAGATACCCTTCCTGATACTCCCTCAGAAGAAGATACAGATGTCTCTTTTGATTTACCTTACGCTGAGTCACTCAAGTTAGATAAGAGTAAGAAAGAAGCTAAGGATGCTCTTGAAGCCTACGGAAGAACCTTTAATGTAGAACTGGCTAAGAATAAATCTTTTGACAATATGTTAGCAGACTTACAAGAAGCTTTAAAATAAATTATACAATCTCCTCCTTATAATAATAACTATATCCAACCTCCTCCCTCTTAAACAGTAGTCTCCTCTACTAGTTATACCCTCTAACTTCCCTCTTAGTTAGGGGGTTTTTTCTTATCTAAGGATCAGTAATGTCACAAACAATACCAGATAAAATAGTAACACCTATATGGCAGAGCTTAAATACTATCTCAAGTATACCTATTGGAACTGAAATGATAGTCCATAATAAAAGTACGAGTCTGATGATTCTTGCAGAGGGCACCCAACCTGATGTTAATAGCCTTGACGGAGTCCCATTAACTTCCTATAGAGACAATGGCGCAAGTAGGATAGTAGCTTCAGGCAGTTTAGAAATATGGGTGAGAATAAAGGGTAATACCTCCGAAGGTAGATTATCAGTACAGGAGGTATAATCCATGTCTATTTACCCAGAACAGTACAGTCCCGTATTTAACCCTATAAAAGACCTTAATATAGAACGTATCTTAGACGGAGTAAGCCTTGCAACTACTCAGTTCCCTACTGGACTAGGGGAAGTTAACTCCTTGCAGATTGAGTTTGGTGCAGGAGTGGTTACACCACAAGCCTCCTTATCTTCTCTTGGAGCTATAACAATAAATGAGACAGGTACATATCGAGTTAAGATAAGTCTAATATTTGGTAGAACAAGTAACCCAAATACTAGTAGGTTACGTTTTAGGGCATTAGTTAACGGAGTGCAAGCAGGACTCACTATAGGGGCAACCGTACCGAATGCTAATAGTAGTACTCCATATACAGATGAGGCTTGGTTGTCACTACCTGCAGGTACAGTGATAACTTACGAAGTAATGAGAGATTCCTCTGGTAGTGATGAAGGAGGTTTAGTACTACCTACAGTGACAGCAGCAACAGCACCAAGTTGGAACCAAGCTGCCACTGCAGCAATAAGAATAGAAAGGTGGAAATAATTATGTTCTTCTAAAATCCGTATATTTGACTAAAACTTAGAATACAAGTATAATAAACGTATAACAATAAAGGAAAACAATATGGCATATAATACATCCAAGCTTATCAAAGATGTCAGGATTTACCTAGGTGGTGTATCAGAAACTAAACTACCAGAAAGTATTATTGTGTACTATGGCGATTTCTATGATGATAACCCTAAATATACAGGAAAGTATCCTTATATTTTATGGAAAGCTACACTAGCTTGCCTAGACTATTTAATGGCTTATACTGCCTCTTCTACTTCCAGTGCTGCTAAATCTAGCAGGAAAGAGAAAGTAGGTGATGTTGAAGTAACAGTAACAGAAGATAGTTCCTCAGCCAGTGCAACATCAGTTTCTTATAAGAGCCTCTACGAGGATTATTCAGAAAATCCTTGGAAGTTTGGTATTAATGATGAGATTGGCTCTCTTGTTCTAATCAATGGAGTTAACCAAGCGGAAGTTGATAAGTACCGTAATGATCAAACCACTACAAGTATATATAATCCTCTGCCAACTATAGCGTTCCCTAAAATTACAGGTGAAACTTGGAGAAGGAATAACTCTTGTGGAGGTGGTAGACGATGAGACAAGCAACTATTACCAAGACCTTGGCAGATGGTACGAAAGAAGTAATCTACATAGACATCCCAAACAAGAAATCAAAAACTAGCAAACGCAAGAAGAGTAAAAAGGCTCCTCTGAATAAAGAGGTTAAAAATGATAACAATGACTCGGAGCAAGAAGAGGAGCAAACTACCTCAACTAGCAAAGCGAATATTAGAATTACACAACCAGAAAGCTGAAATAGGTTACTTTAAAGAATCAGGTACCCACACTTTAGCTAACATGAGTTATGCCTCTCTAGCCTTCATACATGAGTTCCCAGAGAGTGGTTATCATGCGCGGAGACCCGTCATAGGTAAGATAAAACCTTTTAGGGGGGATGGGATGAATAGAAAATTCATAAAATCCTTATTAAAAGATTATGTATCCTTAAAATCCCAATATAAAGTAGAAGACGTACTAACTTCCATAGGAAGAAAGTGGATGCAAGACGGTAAGTACATCTTCGGTAATGCCTCTATGCTAATAGTCACTAATAACCCAACCCCATTATACGACACAGGAGAGTTATCTGATAACTTCGGTTTTCGTACATCATTTAATTACACAATAAGGTATTCTTAATGGCAGAGATTAAATTGTTCAATAGAACAGAAACTATTGTGAGGACTACAGGTAAAGGTTATATCAATGATGATGAAGAGTGGGTATCAGGTACAACAATAACTGTCCCAGTAGAGTGTAATATCCAACCTTATAGAGAAGGTAAGAACAGTTTTAACTCTCCCACTGGATTCAGGACTATAGACGCTATTAAGGTTTATGTACCAGAAGAGTTCGGACTAATTACGGCAGATGAAATAGATGGTATTATTGGTGATCAACTAACTTATGAGGGTAAGGAATACTTTTGTAAGGACTTGGAAAGGTGGACAGTACAAACAAGTGATTCCATCAGTTTAGTTCCTGCCCACAACCTAGGTTACTTCTACCGCAAGGATAAAATCTAATGGCAGTAGATGTAAGAGGTATAGAAAAAGTTTTAGTCAAGACACTTAGAAAATATATAGGTAAAAGACTCTCCACTATAGGTGAAGGTGCCAACCAAAAAGCTTCTGTAATAAGAAGTAGGTTGTACTCGTTAGGTGCCAACCCGTCAACCCCAACTTTCCCAGACTATCCTTATGCCAGTGTAGATTATACACGTATCACTGATGAGGGTGTTGAGTTAACCGATAGGGAGTTTGATAAAGATGGTAATTATGTTTATAGGACACATAAACTCGCTTCCTTCTCTATAAGTTTTTATGGGACTTCACAAGATGATATCATGAGCATTTGCAATGAGATGCACATGTTACTAGAAGTGGATGAAGTTAGGTATATGATTACTTTAGGATCTCCAACAGAAGCTAGGGTAAGATCAAAGTCAGATCCAGTGTTTGTAGCAAATTCTCTGCAAGATAAGTATAGAGAAGTAGCTACTTTCGATTTGATCCTTGCTGTACTAGACGAAGTTGTTGTTCCTGCTGATCCATTAAACCCCCCAACAGACATATACAATTCCATAGTAGACGATACTACAGCAGACTCAATAGAGAATATTGAGATGAGTACAGAAATACCCCAAGATGGTATACAAGGTGGTCTTTATGGAGCTGATAAAGATACCCCAGAACTACATATAAATGTAGAAACAAACATAACCAATCCCTAATTAGGAGTTCAACAATGTCAGTACAATTAGCAATAGCTAATATTGCCTTAGATACCGCCTCGGTGTCAAGACAAGGCTTTGGCACAATATTATTTATTGGGAAGCATAACTACTTCTCAGAAAGAGTACGAGAGTACACAAGCACACAGAGTATGATTGATGACGGTATCCCCACTACTGCTGGTATTTATACCGCAGCACAGGGTGCATTCGCTCAGACACCTCGACCTACTTCACTGAAGATTGGTAGACAAGAAACTACAAGCATTCTAACACCAATTAGTGTTGTTGATAATGCTGAATTCAAAATTACTTTGAGCGGCAATGGTGTGACAAGCCCTGTAGAGTTTGCTTATACAGCAACAGTACCTACGGATGATGCAGAAGCAGTAGTAGACGCATTAATCTTAGCTATTGCAGGTGATGCACAAGTATCTGCTGTAGTCACTACTACTAAAGTAGGTACTGGTACAGAGGCTGTGTTAGAACTATCACAAACTGTTTCTGGTACAGATTGGTTCACTGTAAGTTCTCTTATAGGATTAAGCGAGTCATTTAAATCTGTATCAACAGAGACAGCAGCATATACCCTTGGAGCTATCGTAGCAGAAGATGATGCTTTCTACTATATCACAGCAGAAGATAAATCTAACACATTTGTACTTGGCTTAGCAGCAGATGCGGAAGCAAGACTCAAATATTACAGAACATCAGTATCTGAGGTTGGCAGTTATGCGGCGACCCCCACTGGTACTATGGCAGACCTACAAGAAGCTAACTACTTCCGTTCAAGCTGTTTCTACCATCATGATGCTGAAACTAAGTTCCCAGAAGTCAATGCTTTAGCTGAGATTGCCTTTGCAGTTACAGGTACGGTAACCTATGCTAACCGCGTAGTTGCAGGTGTCAGTCCATCACTGAATGCTGATGGCAAGCCATTGACCACAACCCAACAAGCAAACATCAAGAAAGTTAATGGTGATTTCTTTGCTCGTGTTGGTAATTTCTCTACTGATCCTGTCATCACAGTTGTAGGTAAATCAGCTTCTGGTGAGTGGATTGATAATATTGTAGGTCGTGATAATCTACAAGTAGATATTGAAGCAGATTTTACTAATTTAATGATACGTCAAAAAGCGAGTAAAGTAGCTTTCAATAACAAAGGTGCTAACCAGTTACGTAGTGTTTTACAGACAGTGTTGACCCTGTATACTGCAGATGGTATCCACAACTTCATTGAAGATGATTTTGAGATTATCATACCTGACCAATCAGCATTTAATCCTGCTGATAAAACTACACGTACCTTCAAACAAATAACATTCAAAGCTACCTTGACTAATGCCATTCATATGGTTGAAATCACTGGTACTCTAAGCCTTTAAGGGGATATAACAAATGAGTAGAACATATAGCCCTAAAGATGTAGATATTTCTTTTGGTGGGGCAATTAATGTAGACGGTTGGATTAGTATTACTATAGGTAGAAATACAGATAATACATCAAACCAACAATCGGCAGATGGCATAACAGCGTACACCAAGATTGCAGATAAAACTGGTACTTTTGAGATTGAAGTTCAACAACAAAACTCCCCAGTAAATGCTTTCATGTCAGCACTACAGCAATCACAAGATGCCATAGAAGACTTAATATTCATGGATATTACTGTTTCTGATAAGAGTGGTGGAGTTCTAGCTTATGCTAAGCAAGCACACTTGCAGAAATCTTCTAACCAAGATTTAGCTGCAGAAGCAGGTAGTCGTAATTGGATGTTCTTTGTAGAGAACTTGCAGTACTTACCAAACCCAAGTGGTTTTGAGAGCAGTGTCAAAGCAGTGGCTGATGCTAATGCGGCAGTAGGTACTTTACTAAGTAACACTACAAACAGTTAAATACTGTAACAATCTAGGGGTAGGTACTGTGAAGTATTTACCCCTTTTTATTATTAAAAGTAAGAGGAGACACATACGATGAATTCAGTACCAAACATGGCTGATTTTATGAATCAGAAAGAAATAGCAGGTAGTCGTTATAATGTACAAGCATTGAATGGGTGGGATGCTTGGGATGGATGGGCTATTATTTTAGAGATGATAGCTCCAGTATTTGGAGAGGTACTTGATAGTAGAAATATAGACGAAGATGCTGCTATGTTTGAAAAGCAGAACACCTTCAGAGAGATATTAACTATAGTAGCCCATAACGTCAACAAGCCACAAATGAGAGGTTTAATCTCACAGATGCTACTTGGTGCCACTAAAGATGGACAACCTCTAGATATCAACAAAGAT
>TARA_R110002153_G_scaffold147979_1_pt1 | contig 13042 bp, 24 predicted proteins | sample TARA_R110002153 | Tara Oceans TARA_R110002153 (sample SAMEA4398193) | marine metagenome | biome: Polar Biome; feature: [SRF] surface water layer (ENVO:00010504); material: water (ENVO:00002006), including particulate matter (ENVO:01000060) such as... | depth 5 m
TAACACGGCTCCAAATGTTCAAGGCAGAAGATGACTTAATAAAGAACTACATTGAACGTTCTGAGAGGATGAGTGACGCACAAAGCAATATGGCAAAAGTGCAGAGGTTGTCATCAGATAAGACAGGATTTAGTGATATGGCATTGGTATTTGCATTTATGAAAATGCACGACCCTACCAGTGTTGTAAAAGAAACAGAATTTGGTCTTGTAGAGGCTACTGGCCCAATTTCTTTGATGGGGCAACGAGTAATAGAAAACTTTAACACAGGGAGAAGGCTTACGGATACGCAAAGGGAAGAAATGCTTGCCACTACAAAAGGGTTGTATGATGACGAGGTGGAGTTAAATAAGCCAATTCTAAAGCAATTTAAAGATCGTGCCATAAAAAGAGGTGTACCTGAAGATATTTACCCTGATTTTTATAACTTGCCATCAACTGCATCAAGTGCTGCAATGGACGCAATAGAATCAGAATTAGAAGAGGTTAATCGTCAAATAGGGGAGGCGCAATAATGGCAACCCGTGAGGAACTTTTACAGCGTAAAAAAGAATTGTTAGAGCAAAAACGACAATTACTATTGCAAGAGCAAGGTGGTGTCGCACAGATGGGCGAGCCTCGCCCTGAGCAACAGGCGAGCTTCCCTGGCTTTGAAGAGCTTAAAAGCACAGGTGGTGATGTGTTAGATACACTTGGCAAGGCTACTGGCTCTGGAATGATGGGCAGTGAAAAAAACATAGGAGGCTTCCCTGAGTTGTTTCGTAGGATGGGCAACTTAGTTATACCACAAAGCCTGCCATCAGGTGAACAGGTACAACAGAAGGCAGGCGAAACAGTGAGTGGCATTGCCAACGCTCCTGCTGCTATTGCAAACTTACCTTCTATGGCATCTACTGAAGAGGGTAGACGCTCACTTGCTCTTGGCACTGTGAGTGGTTTAGATGTTGGTGAGCGTGTCGAGCAGGGTGACTTGCTTGGCCTCCTTGCTGATGTCGCTACTGTAAAGCCTGGCCTGACTGCTTCGGTTATTGGCAAGGGAGCACGAACGACAAAGACGGGTGCAAGGATTGCTGACAAAGTTACAGATGTATATACTGATATTGGATCGGGTGTTCGAAATCTTGGCAGTAGCGTAATCAGTGTGCCACCAAAGCTAATATCTTATTTTAATGACACTGCTGGTGTGCCTCCTATAGCTAGGAGACAGTTTCGTGAAGCTGTCCATGCCCCAAAACAGTTGCAATTAATGAAAGATGCTGCAGCTAATATAGAGGGATCAACTCCGAGAGATATTGCACGGAAAACATCAGAGAATGCGCGTGGATGGAGGGATGCGAAAACAGAACGATTCGGACAGGGCTTAGAGCAGATAGATTTGAATGTGCCTATCCCCGAACCAGGCGTGCTGATAGATGCAATCCGAAAAGATTTGGAATCTATCGGTGTGCGAATAAACCCCAGGACGCGAGAGATCGTCTTTGATAAAGATTACATGGGTATAGACGGTGATAGGGTTCACACAGACATGCAACGTAGGCAGATTAAAGATGGGGATGAGGCAGGTTTTGGTGAATTTGATAATGCTGGTATTCAGGGTGATATTAATACAGCAAATGCTATTCTCGGCAATATGACTACGTTAGAGAGCAAGATACAATCTACGGTACAAAAGCCTTCACTTGGAGATTTACGAGAAATATTGACAAATTTAGGACGGTTACAAAGTGATAAGGATTTGTTGGGTAGCAATTTTAAAGACCTTATGCTTGGACAAGCTACGGGTCGCATACGCAAGCACATTGTAGACGCAGCAGAAAAGTTTGGATTGCCAGAAGCGCAACAGTTAAGAAAATTGAACGACCAATACCAAGTAGACCTTGATACTGTAGCAGAAGTTATGGCAGATTTTAATATTACTGGACAAACAATATCAAATAATGAAGCTGCACGTAAAATGATTAAAATGTATGATCGTGATAAAAAGACACAGGTATTTCGTGATGCCAAAATACGCTTAATGGAAGAGCTTGATCCTAATAGGGAAATTATCCCTGCATTGCTGGCGTGGCAAACAGCAGACCCATTGCCACCTGCTACTTTTTCAAGGTTTCTCGGTGGCGCACAGATGGCAGGGATAACAGGAATAGGCACGGCAGCAACAGCACAATTTCTTGGACTTCCATTTGCTATTCCTGCTGGTGCTATCATAGGTACAACACTGGCTCTTTCTGTCTCTCCTGCCTTTATACGCAGAGCAACGATGGGATTAGAGAGGTCGCAACAGCATGGTCTTTTGAGTAGGATAAACATAATAAGAGAAAAAACGCCTGACAATTTGATAAAAGAAGGCATCACAATAGGTGCTGCATTTGATCGTATACAGAAACGCGGTGAGGACATAGGAAGCGCAGAAGAAGACATATTAACCCAGCTCGGTGGTGGACAGCGTAACTTGCAACAGTAGCAAAGGGCAACCGTCATCATCATGGTGACGTGCTTACCAATTACCCAACAGGACAGAGGTAACAAATGGGACTTATCACACAGACATATCCTTTCGTGGCAGGGGCTATTCCTACAGCATCGCAGTGGAACAGCAACTGGACGACAGTGCTTGCCCTTGTCAATGGGCAGATAGACGAGAACAATGTTGACTATACCTCTGCTGATGGTATCGTCACAATGGCACAGACGCAGACAATATCGGGTGCTAAGACGTTTAGTGGCTCTACGACACATACGGGTGCTATGCTGTTCTCTAACACTGTTACTGTGGGTGTGGATGGCACAGGATATGATGTAAAGTTCTTTGGTGACACTACTGGTGCTTTCTCGTTATACGACCAGAGTGCTGACACACAGATCATACAGGGTGCCACTGCTGCTGGTGCTGGAACGCTGAAGTTGTCTACGGGTGAACTGACAAATGTAGATGGTGGAATACTTGGTCGCATTGACTTCCAAGCACCCCTGGATAGTGCTGGCACAGATGCTATCTTGGTGGGTGCGAGTATATGGGCAGAGGTAGACGATACATTTAGTGCGAGCCTTAACGATACTGACCTTGTGTTTGCTGTTGCTGAGAGTGAGGCAGCGTTAGAGCGTATGAGACTCGCTTGGGATGGAACGACTACCAACTTGCATTTTGCACAAGTTGCAAACATATCGTCCACTGCTGACATCACGCTTACCCCTGTTGGCGATGTAAACCTTCCTGCTAACATTGGCCTGACATTTGGTAATGATGGCGAGAAGATTGAGGGTGATGGCACAGATTTAACGATTAGCGGTAACAACATCAATTTGACAGCAGTTGCAGACGTGGTGATACCTGCCAATGTAGGACTGACGTTCGGCACTGGTGAGAAAATTGAAGGTGACTCTACCGACTTGACTGTCACCTCTGGTGGAGCGATAAATCTCACCGCTGTAACTGACGTAGTTATCCCTGCTAACGTGGGGATTACATTCGGAGCTGGTGAGAAGATCGAGGGCGATTCTACCGACCTAACGGTGACAAGCGGTGGGGCGATCAATTTAACAGCAGTCACCGATGTCGTGATACCTGCCAACGTAGGTATCACCTTTGGCACTGGAGAAAAGATAGAGGGTGACTCAACTGATTTGACGGTTACATCAGGTGGTGCCATCAACCTTACTGCTGTAACTGATGTGGTGATACCTGCTAATGTAGGGTTGACATTTGGCACAGGTGAGAAAATTGAAGGTGACAATACCGACCTAACTGTGACATCTGGTGGCCTCATCACGCTAACAGCAACTGGCAATACGGTTGTCACGAACAACGCAATAGTAAGTGGAACGCTCGGTGCTGGTGCTACTACGGTGACATCTCTTAGCGCGACTGATGGCAATATCACGCAAGTTGGTGATATATCTCTTGACAGTATCTCAAGTGATTCTGACACCACCATCACTGTCACACTTGGCACAGACGCTGGCGATGATTTTATCGTTGGTAATAATAGCGCACTTGTTGTCTCTGGTGACACGAGCAGTGTTGGCTTTGGGACGGCTACACCAGGAGAGAATGATGCTAATGGCACAACCGTTCAATTACATGGCATTGCTGGCTCATCAACTCTCCACATGACCAATAATACAACTGGCTCAACAATCAGTGATGGCTTTTTGGCTGTTCAGTCGGGGTTAGATATGTTGATGATAAACCGCGAAGCTGGTGCGGTAGCATTTAGAACTTCTGACACCGAGCGTATGCGTATCACCAGTGCTGGCAACGTGGTATTGGCGGCTGGCAGTGGTGGCATACTTGACTTGGGCACGACGGGCTTTCGCATAGACCTCGACACCGACAATGACACGTCTATCAGAGCAAGTGCTGATGATATTATTGCATTCGAGGTGGCTGGTGCCGACCACATTCTTATGCAGGGCATCAACAACTTTTTCAAGGTGCAGCCACAAGCTAAAACGCACACAGCTTCCACCAATGTATTTTTGGCTATTGTCGCTCCTACTGGAGCACAGACAATACCATCAGGGACGACGACCTATGTGTCTACTGTCAATCTTGATGAGCCAAATATAACAGCGACGGGAACAGTTACAAATGCGTCAACATTAAGAATTGGTGGTGCGCCAACAGAAGGGACAAACAATTATGCGCTGTGGGTGCAGGCTGGATCAATTGGTGTTAGTGATGGTGATGGCTCGTCAGGTGAGCAACTTACGTCTGGGGGTGCTGGTGCCAATGTAACATGGACAGCAGCATCAAGTATAAGGGAGACAAAGGATCTCGGTGAAGAAAGAACAGACGCTTCAGATGTTTTGGCACAGATGATACAAACGCCAGTATATAACTTCCATTACAAACGCCCTGACCCAGAAAACCGCCTACCTAATACGGGTGATTTTGACACCGAGTATGTTGGCGTGGTAGCAGATGAGGCCCCGTGGGCTATGCACCATAGGGGTCAAATTTTGAATCCTATAAACACATTGGGGTATACGCTCTTGGGATTCAAAGCAATCAGCGCACGACTTGAAAAATTAGAAACCATGCTCAACAACACACGACTAAGAGGATTATGACAATGCCAGACTTAACAGTAACACTCGATACTGCCAGATATGCCGCAGTCACCGCAGAAGCCACAGCACAGGGGGTAACTGAGTCAGATATAGCACAAGCATCTGCTGACAGTCAGGCAGATATACTGCTCGCAGACCAACTGAACGCATGGTGGAATGGTAAAACATTGGTTGAGAAGCAAGCGATAAAGGACGCCTAACTGTGACAGCATGGTGGAACAAGCAGACATTGGACGAAAAAGAAGCATTCATGAACGCGTAGCCAAATAACAGGAGAATCACCATGACACAAGAACAGTTGACACGGAAGATCGACGAATTGCAAAAAGCAGCCCAAGACCGCTTGACAGCTATCGCACAGTCAGACCCTGTATGGTGCAATGTGCAAGGGCAACTGGGTGCTTATAACGAGATGCTTGGTAGCACAAAGGCCGATGTGGTTGAGGTTTCTGAGTTGTCGGGTGGGAAAGTGAAAGAAGGTAAATAATGTTCGGAGTTCTTGGAGTTCTCGGTATCTTTGGCAAGTTGAAAAAAGGGCTGAGCATATACAACAATGTGCAGAACGCTTATGACGAGGGCAAAGATGTCGTCGTTGCCGTTGCGAAGATACGCAGTAAATACGACCAGCTTGATGACGACCTCAAAGAAGCATTTGATGAAGTCGTGGAATTTGTTGATGCGATAAAAAAGGTGATCTAACTATGTCTATGGGTGACATTGATATGCGGTATTGGTCTAATGATAGACTGATACGGGAGGTTCAAAACTTAAACGCAGATGTTGCCCGTAAAGATGCCACAATAACTGGTATGTTGGGGAATCGCGCACGTGGAAAGCGCGTCAGTGTATCCGAAAAGAAAAGTCGTGGCAAGTTGGATGCCAAGTCATACGAACACATCTGGAATGAGGCTTTTCATACGATAGCACAGAACGTAATCTCTGCACCTATCACTATTGCGCTTGCACTTCAGGATGGGCAATACTCGCATTATTTCCTGTTAAATGCTGGCCTGAACGCGGTATTGGGGCCACTTACAATGATGATACAGAAGATGAAAGAGGTGCACTGATGAAACAGCCTGGAAAAGATACGGTTCTCGGTGTGGTTCTTGCAGCTTTACTTGCTGTTGCTGGAGTGACATACATTGACATACAGGATATGCGTAAAGATGTCGCAGTGATAAAATCACAGATACATATTTACCATCCAAATAGCTCATCAGGAAATGTTTCTATGAAATAGCCTCCTTAGCCATCTCACAGCACCTTAGTAGTTGGTTGGGTGGAAATGTGGCGTATGCCTTGTTGATGCGTCCTGTAAGCTCACAGAGGGCTTCTACGGCTTTGTCAGGGTCTTCCATAGCATCTATGGTGTCACATTCTTTAAAGCAGTCTATGAACCACTGTTCGAGTTGTGCGTCTGTGCGTGTCATATTCCTCTCAGTTGATCGTTGATGTCGTCTGTGGCGTTTGTATTCACGCCTGCCTTTTCCAATATCCGCAACATTGTCTCCTTTGTTCCCATTATCTGCCTTCTGAGGCGCACATTTGCTTCAGGAGGCACTTCTACGTCTGCCACTGATTTATGCTCATTGAACCCTTCTGGCATGATGCTATCGCCATAGCGTAGGCGCACCGCAGACATACGGTAGCTGGTGATGTCCATTTTATCAGCACGCAGGGCATACCCATTAGAGTCGGCACGCAACTTTTGCATCTGTAGCATATGGCGTGCTACCTTATCTCCTGCACCACATGAGCACGCGGCATACCTGTCATATTTGAGGCCATCGGGAGAATGGTACATATACCGTATCTTTCCCTCGGCACATAGCGCACACCCTACCAGTTTTAGCGTTGTGGTCTTCTGTGGGTTGATTGCTCGCGCTATCGCCCCTGCACTGGGCATCTCTTCTGCTGTGATGTTTAATCGCTTACAGGCAGCGTAGAACTCCTCACCATCGAAAGCGTGTAATACTGCCCAATATGCTCCCTTGCTGTCATTCTTCCATAAATTAGGACGCTTCCCCCCTATGAGCAAGTCCATCCCCTGATTGAATATCTCCTGTGTCATGCGATCTCCTTTACAAGTTTTTTGTTAGTGTAGTTGCTTGCTGTACATTTCCCATGCTGCAATAAAAAATGGAAGAAGAAACAAAAATACCATTAACAAACTTCCACAAATTACAATTAAGAGTCCTCTGAGGAATAGGCTCATTCTAATCATGCGAATACCCTAAACCCTTCTGCCCCTGCTGTGCCTTGTTGGGACTTTGCTTTTAGTGTGGCAGTAAACCACGAACGGAAGTGCCGTGGGTCTGCGTCGAAGTCAGCTATTGTCGTGCCATTTTCTAATACGTTGATGACGAGTGCTCTGGCATGTTCTATGTCGTAGCGTTTGCACATAAGGGTGAACCATGAGTATGTCTGTGATACGTCAGGTAAGCCACAGAAGTGTATCAGGGCATACCCTATAGCCCCAGGTTTCTCTGCTGTCTCTGCTTGCTCTATGAGCAGTGCCAAGTCATCCATCACGAGTCCTCCTTCTGTGCGTTGGCGGTCAACTCTTGATACGCTGTTTCAATGCCTGTTAGCCGTGCGCCTAAATCCGAAATGTCTGTATGCGTTCTGACCTCAAGTGCCTCAATACGCTCAAACGCCTCCACCAGTCTGTTAGCAAAATTGGGTGCCTTTTTCAGCACCATATTATTGTCGTCGGTTGCCTTTTGTTCCAATACAACCACCCTTCGTTGCAGTTCTGTGAATTGCAGTAGTTCGTCGTATGTCATTGTTATACCCTATCCTTTTCCGTGTAATTTCCTGTGGCATCTTTGGCAGACCAATATTCCATCAAGTATAATGTTCTCCCGAAATAAAGAAGTATATTTCGTATGATGGAAGGTAAGCCCTTCCAGCTTGCTGCTGTTGCACAACTGGCATCCATTGTGCAACTCTTTGGCAACATCCTTGACACGCTGGAAGTGTGCTGTCTTGTGATACTTGGCTTGCAGTTTCCTGTCTGGTGCGCGTTTGCACTCTAACAGTTCTTTCAACTCTTCAATGGTTAGCCCAGGTATGTCGTCGAGTGATCGTATCTCTGTGATAACGTCAAATTGCTTTATGTTCATAGTTGCTCCTGTTTTCTTCTCAATACCATCCCAAAATTGTCTACATCATTTGTTTGTTTGTACCCCTCAACATATTGCAAGGCACGTCCTTTAAATGGTTTATAGTTTACGTGATGATGCCACCTGTTAAACTTTCGTGTTACGTTTACAACGTCAGGATGTTGTCTATAAAGACTTTCTGCAAATTCTAAACGCTCGTCCCCTGTGTCATAAATTGTATCAGTGTTCCCCCCTCCTTGTGTCATTGTTGCTCGCTTTCCAATCAGGAAGGCATTAAACAGAACAGTATTCCACCCTGCCTTTAAACATCTCAGTGACAGGTCTGTGTCTTCATTATATTTCCCCCTCCATCGAAACGGAATTTCGTGGTTGACCAAAATACAAGAATAAACTCTTGTGTTCATCTGGAAGGGTGGCCTTGCTTCATTAGCTGGACAGAAAAGTGAATAATTTGGGCCTGCCAATGCTATGTTTTTGTATCGTAAAACAAAATCTTCCATAGCTACAAAGGGAGCAGGGCAGGCACAGGGGATGCGTAAGTTTTTGTTAAACCGTTCAACACTTTCAATGTTGTCATCTAATATCCAGTGTCTTGTCACACCCATTTCCACTGCCCTATTCCACACAAAATTTCGGACAGGAACAGAACCTTGTTTATATTCTGAAAAATTTTCAGGTGTTACAAGTATCCTTTTTTCAGGAATAACACTTGCGTATTTTTCATATTCAGACGGTTCTATAACCACTTTATATTCTAACCCCATCTTATCCATCGTCTTAACTGTCTGCCTCCTCTCCCAACGGCCTTTGCTTATAACAAAAATTGGAAAATTATTCGACGTATTCATATTTTGATGCCTTTTCTTTGAGTGGATACCAAGCTCGTTTTTCGGTTTTCCCTTGCATTCCATCAAAAACCTTACGAGTTTTGTAGACATATTTTTTTATCAAATCATTAAATTCATCAAAATCTGCCACTGTCCTAAATTTAAAAACAACAGTTACTTCAGGTTCTTCCTCTTTTTTATTGTCATATTCTGGCATCCCTGCCCAATGGCTCATAATTTCATCAGTAGACATCTTTTTGTCTCCAAAAAGATCGCTTTGTGACCATTTCATATCACCAAATCCCCTAATACTCTGCAACATTTCAGGTGCTTACATTCCCTTGCTGATGGGCAATCACAGGTGCCTTCGTCTAAATCGACACAGTACGTTGTGCCATTGCGCTTGGTGAGCGTATAGCCACCTATGCTGTGTTGCTGTATGGTTGTGCCATCTGCTAACAGTTGCCGTATGGCAGCGATCCCTGCGTTTATGTGTGCGTCAGTCATAGTGTAATGCAGGGGATGCGGTTGCCCACATCCCCTGCTCCTTTTTTAGAAGGGCAGACCGTCTGCACCTGTGGACATCGGATCAACATTTGGCATGATACCAAAGGAGCCTTTGAGATCGCTTTCTGCTTTCTGTGCAAACTCTTTTAACCGTTCCACATCATTCTCACTGTTGACAAATATGGTAAACTTTGCCCCTTCCTCTGCTGCCCAGGCACCTTGTTGCAGGTTATGAGCTATCCACTTGTGGCATCCCTGCTTGACGTGCTCTCTCATGCCTGCTGTACCGTCCTGTGGTGCGCTATCTGTTACTTGCTGTGCAGTTGGGGGGCTTTGGGCGTTGTAGCCACCAGAGGCCACCTGTGAGCGTTCTGCTTGCGTCCACAGTTTTACACCCTCTGGTATCGTCTGATCGGGTGCTGGCATCATCACAGAGATATTTGCAAATGTTTTACCAGCGTGTTGCCCTTCTCCAATGTTTTCTTCTACGCCATACATCACCACACGCCCCACGATCTCTTCATCATCGAACGGTTCAAACTTTGGCGATGCGCCATATACATCTTTCCACAGGTCAAATATCCCCCCACTGGCAGGTTTGCGTATTGATCCGTTGGGGTTTTCATAGAACTGGAAAACCTGTCGCACCTGGTGAGGCACCGTTACTGTTTGCCCGTTGGCATCTTCATATGTCTTGGTATGCCCAGATGTGTTGGTGATAACAGCTTGGCGTTTGTGTGCCTTTGTCACTGACCCGTCTTTGTTGGGATATTCAGCGATGGGGTTTTTCGCTAAAGCACACTCGGTGATCACGCCTGTAAAGCCTGTCCCTACTGGGTGGTTCTCATATACAATCGGGGGGGCTTCTTCTGTCTGATATGTTGCCATTGTGTAGCTCCTTTTGTCTGGTTGGCTTTTTTGCCTGATTGACTGCTCTGTCTACTTTTGCAGATACTTCTTGCGGTATGCTATCAACTGTATGTCTGATAATGTGGCATAGAAGGCCTCCCGTTCTTTTAGCCACAGTTTGCTCTTCATCACATCGGCAACCTGTTGGTGTGCTCTCTTCCTGTCTTCTTCTGGCAACGATTGCCAGACCAATGATGCTTGTATCTGTGCTGCTGTCGGCTCTCTGCGCTCACTGTTCATCTTCTGCGCAGGTGTCTGGTATAGTTTCATTCCCCTTCTCCCATCTGTGCCTGTGCGTCCTTCTCCTGTTCCCACTGGCGATATGCCCCTTCCATCTGTGCTATGATGTCATCATCATCTGCCTCTGCGGTATCGGGCAGTATGCCATTGAGTTTCCAGTTCATAATGGCGATGTATGCTTTTGCCATTGTGCTATGTGGCACAGGATTGGCTTTATATCGTTTCAATGTCTGTATGTCTTGTTCAAGTTTAGCGTTCATCATAAGTCCTTATGCGTGGCAGGGTAGCAGATGGCACCAAAGATATGCCAAGTTTGAGGTGCTACCCTGCCACACGATGAGAGTGTGCGGTATTCCACTGTGGCACCTTGTTACGTGTCACTTCCCCAAGTGACATCATCTTGCTCGCCACAGATACCGCACACTAATGATAAGTATAGCCATTTTCTTTGGTGTCAAGGGATCGTGCCTTTTTTACTGCCTCGTCGTGCGTGTCTACTGTGTATTCGTGGAAGCCGTAGCAGAACACATTGTATTTGTCATCTTGCGTCTTTACGATGTGGCACACGCCAAATTTCTCTATGTCATTGGGCATTGCGCACCTCTGGTTCCATCACTTTAAAGCCGTTTGCTCTCAGAATCTGTGCAGCGTGCGGAGCAGTCAACCATGTACCATAATTATCGAGCGTCCTCGCTGTCTGTATCAATCCCCTTGCAGAGATCGGCTTGCCATCTATGAGATATGCATAGTCATCCATTGTTCTCTCCCCTCTTCTCCAGTGCTGTTATCACTGTGTTGGTAGCTGTCTTGATCGCTTCTTCGTGTGAATGCTCCCGTTGTGCCTTTAGCACAGAGGGTGTCCAGAAGGGGTTGGCCTCTGCCATTGCTCGGTAGTGGCCTATCGCCTCGTCACAGATGAGTGCGATACCGTCAGCGTCCAGGCCATAACCCAAAACCACTTCCCCATCAATTATCTTGCCCTTGCTCATCTCGGAACCCCTCCATTAAGTACATTAACAGTTTCGTCTATCAATTCGTGTAATTGCTCTGCTTGATCTTTCCAATATTCATATTGCTTTCTAAACCCATCAACTGTCAACGTGAGTCTTTCATTTTCGTGTTTAAGGTCTGCATATTTTATTTCCCAATAATTGTGGGTTTTTTTCATCACCCTATCGCTCATGACTTCTCCAATGAATACTGTGCGTAGTGCTTGCCATCGCGTGTCTTTATCGTCGTTGTCTTTATGTGGTGTCCATCTTGCCGTAGATCGTTGATGCGTGCAGCGAGGCGCAGACAGCAGTATTTGGCAAATGCTTGTAGTGGGGTGATGGACTCACCCGTTTTTAAATGTCGCAGTATCTGTTCTTTCTGTGAGATCATCTTACTCCCCCTTTACGGTTGATGCGTTCATCGTCCATACCACTGTGCCATCTGTAGACAGTCCCAACCGCTTTTCCCGTTCTGCCATCATAGCGTCTGCAAGTTTGTAGCTATCGTGTGCAACCTCATCTGCTTTGTTATGGTTAAACTCACCGACTGCCAGAAGCCCTTGCAATGCGTGCGCTGCGAACATATCCCTTGTCTGCCTGTTGTTCATTGTTCCCCCTGTGTGTGTTGCCTACTCACCCAACAGTATGTCGAGTGATATTTTTGTGTGCTTCTTGATCTTCTGTGCCATCGGTTGGCTCGGTTTCTCTTTGCCTTTGATTACACGGTTTAGCCTGTTTCTGCTACAACCGATAACTTCTGCCAGTTCTGTCTGCGTGGGCAATCTGCCAAATGCTTTCTCGTATCTCTGCTGAAACTTGATCCATTCTTTTTCTATCTGTTTCATTGCGTATCCTTTCTACTGGTTTATCCCTGTGTTCTGAGTAGAATATACTGTGTTGCCATTTGGGTGTCAATAGCTAAATGCAATAAAGGTAAAAATAGTTGACAGGTGATCGTCACTGGTGTATGTTATCCCTGTGTGTTTAACAGTAGTTCCCTGTGTGTGCTGGCCTCTGCGATGTTGTACCCCTTCGTCGCAGGGGCTATTTTTATGTTGACATCGGCTGTTTGGTCGTGGTATCATGTAAGTAATTCGCAATGGCGAAGGGTTTATATGGGGCGTTGTTTCTTGGGGGAGAGGGGCAGCGTCCTATTTTTTACTCTTGACGTAATTGTGAAATGGTTGTAGATTGGAAGCGGTTACAGTTTGACACCTGTAGCTGTTCGGTAGCGTAAGATAGGGAGACACCAGTAAAAGCAGGTTATCTTTTAGGTCGCCCTATCGACCCGTCAAAAGATGATCTGCTTTTTTTTATGTGTAGGGCTGGACTCAGGGCATAGGAACATGAAGGGGTACACGCTCCG
>TARA_R110002153_G_scaffold267244_1_pt1 | contig 13023 bp, 7 predicted proteins | sample TARA_R110002153 | Tara Oceans TARA_R110002153 (sample SAMEA4398193) | marine metagenome | biome: Polar Biome; feature: [SRF] surface water layer (ENVO:00010504); material: water (ENVO:00002006), including particulate matter (ENVO:01000060) such as... | depth 5 m
TAGTATTATCTTTACAGATTTGAGAGGATTCACTAGCCTGTCAGAATCAGTAGAACCAGAAATGGTGACTTACATAATGAATAACGTACTCGATGTACAGGTAAAAGCGGCTAACAAATTCTTTGGCTGTACAGATAAATTTATTGGAGATGCAGGCATGTTTCATTGGAATACTATTATTCCTCAACCTGACCACCACAACTTAGCACTACATGCTGCTAAAGAAATAGAAGCTAACATTATAGAACTAAATAAAAAATTTAAAACAGAAGGTATACCTGAAATCGCCATAGGCATAGGGGTCAATTCTGGTGTGTGTATAGCGGGAAACTTTGGAGCTACTGATAGGTTTGCGTTTTCTCTTATTGGAGATCCTTGTAACGTAGCAGCACGATTAGAATCAAGCACTAAGGTAGCTGGGGTAGGAACACTCATAGGAGAAGGGACAGCTAAACACTCTTGTTATCCTTTAAAAGAATTAAATCCTATAGAAGTAAAGGGTAAAGCTAAACCACTGAAAGTTTACAGTTGGACTTAAACTTTTCGTTTTGCTCTTTGTGCTCTATGCTGTACTTTAGGAGAAAATGGGTTAACCATTTCTCTAGCCTTAAGAAACTCCCTTGTTATAAAATATTTTACATCTGAAACGGTTAGTTTATCTGAAAATTTATTGTTGTAGTTATTCAACAAAGTTTCTACTTGATTAAACGAATATAGGGAAAGGTGGTCATTAGCTCTGATAAAGTTTGTAAATTTTATTTTGACAGAGCTTACTCTTTTCGGAGGAGCAATTACAGAAATTTCTGTAGCTCTTTCCCAAGATAGAGGTTTTGTTTTTTGAGAAACTGTTTCTACGTTTAATGTTAAACGGTTAAATCGTTTTTCCCAGTTATGTATTCCTGTGAAATTTAACTTCGCTTCATTCATAGAAACAGACAGCTCAGCTAAAGAAGGATGCATTGGGTGAAACTTATGGATTAAGTAGACGAAACACCCCATAAATTTTGGACCATGCGAATCAGGAGTAAAACTATGTGCTAATTCGTGAAGAACTACACTCCAAGTAAGTGCCCATGTCGGAAGAGAAATGTACGTTCTGTGACAGTATGCTGTGCAACCTTCCTTACCCTTAACAACATACATCTTAGGATTCAGTTTAGTTACAATGTACTCTGCTTGTTCTAACGTAAGTTCACCTCCTTTTTTAGACATCCAAGGTTGCGAATTTTCCCATGTATAACATTTTTGTCTTTGACTGTCTCTCATTTCTTAGTCCTTTTAGTTAATAACAAGTTTATTGTACTCTCATTTACTTTTAAAGTAAAGGAGTTTATATACTATAAATGCTTTAATTCTGTAGAAATACTAGGTATAATCATTTGTAACATCCAGCTTTCTATGCTGCAGCTTTTTCAGGAATAGCTTTACCTGTTAACAGAATTCATTGGAGGTATGTTGTGCCAGGAGCAAAGATAATGCGCAGACAAGGAATAACTGATATTGCTGCACATCTTGCTTCTAAAGGTAGAAATGGAGATGATTCAATTGTACACGTAACACGTGGCGAAACAATTATCCCACCACAAATACTTGATAAAAATCCTGAACTTAGACAAGGGATTGAAAATGCATTTCGAACAGAACAAGAAAATCCTGAACAATTTGTTATGGGCTCAGACTCGATGTCTATCAACCCAGAAACTAATCTTCCAGAGTTTGGACTTGGAACTGAGTTTAAAAAATTTATTAAAAAAGCTGGTCCAACTATCGGAGCAGTTGTTGGAGCTGTTCTAGGTGGTCCAATAGGTGCTACTATTGGAGCAGGTATAGGCTCTAAAACATCTAATTTAAGTGACAGAGACATTGCTAAAAATATGGCAGTTACTTTTGCTGCTTCTAATGTAGCAGCTGGTGCAGGAATGGGGAATGCTAGTCAATCTGCTTCTGAAGCAGCAAGAGCAGCTGGAGGATGGAATGCACCTTTTGCTGCGGCAAGAGAGGGAGCTCAAGCATTTCTTACTGGTTCTAATTGGAATCCTGCTGAGTATGGTCAATCTGGAGTTGGAGGATATTTTCAAGACATAGGCTCGGGTATTGGCAGAAGTATGGGGTTAGGTGAAACACAAGATTTAGTGTCAGCAGGATTGTCTCGAGGTGAAGCAACTAAAGTTGCTCAAGAAATGGCGAAAAGTGGCGTTGATGCTGTAACTGCTGCTCAACAAATCGGTGTATCCGACGCAACTGTTTTATCTAATCTCGCAAATGCTGGTCCAGGATTCAGTCGTTCAGCGTTAAGTTCTTATGGACAATTAAATCCTTTAGAAAAATTTGGGGTTAGAACTACTTCTGATCTTATGCTTGGACTTAATGATAATGCGGGAATGGGAGGATACGATCAAAGAGATTTCCAAGTTCCTTCATACTTAACAAACAGTCTTCGTTCTGGTAATCAAATCGATGCTGCAGGGGTACTTCCTACTGCAGCAGGAATCACTACTTTACCACAACTTTCATCTTCTATGGGTGTTAATTCTAGTAAAACAGACATGACAATGTCTAAAAATGATATATTACTCGACAGATTAGCTGACAATGTGCTCAACTCAAAAAATGTTTACGCAGAGTATCCTACGTTTAGAGCTTTTGAAGGATTAAATGAACCCACAGGGTTTAACATGGGAGGATTTGTAGGAGCTAACCGTAAGATGTTTAACACAGGTGGTCATATAACAGGTCCAGGAGGTCCAAAAGATGATTTAATTGATGCTAAATTATCTAACAACGAATTTGTATTCACAGAAAAAGCAGTTCGAGGCGCAGGAAACGGAAGTGTAGATAAAGGTGCAGAAAACATGTATCAACTTATGAATAATTTTGAGAGAAGAGTCTAATGGCTGAAACAGGATCATCAACACAATATAACTTACCTCCACAGTATATACAGGATTACTTATCAGGAGGGAAAGCTGGCATTCCTGGACTTTTCCCACTATTAAATGCATCCATGGCTAATCAATTCAATACTATGGGAAATCCTGGAGCAACTCCTTTCACGTATGGCGGTCAGCGAATTGCTGGTTTTGATCCTAGGGAAAAAGAAAGTTTTGCGTTAGCAGATTCGGCTATCGGTAGTTACCTTCCTTTTATGCAACAACAAGAAGGTCTATATAATCAAGGAATTGGAGCAGCTAGATCAGGTGCTGCTATGGAAGAAAGCCTCGCTAGAGAAGGACTTAGAGGGGGTATTGCTGGGATTGAAGAAGGAGCTCAACGACTTAGAGACGTTCAGCCAAGATTTGATCAACAATTAAATGATGCTAGAGGTTATTTACAAACATCAGGTCAACTAGGGTTAGGCGCAACACAACAGTTTGATCCAAGAATGGCAGAACAGTATTTTAATCCTTATGAAGATCAAGTAGTACAACAAGCATTAAAAGATACTCGTGAAGGATTATCCCAAGCAGATATGGGACTAAGAGGCAACGCAGTAAGTAGTGGAGCGTTTGGTGGTTCTAGAGGAAGAATAACATCAGATGACTTAGCCAGACAAGTAGGGCGAGGAACAGCTGAAGCTGTTGGGGGTCTTCGTAGCACTGGTTATCAAAACGCACTTTCAAATGCTTCAAATGCTTTTGAACAACAACAAAGAAGACAAGCTGGTGCAGCAGGGTTATTTGGAAATTTAGGAGGAGGACTGGGTAGTTTAGCTGGACAACAAGCTGGACTAGGAGCTGATATTGCAGGAGGTATTGCAGGACTAGGTCTTCAAGGAGGGAATCTTTTCAGAGGAACTGGATCACAAATAGGTAATGCTCAAAGGAATTTATCTGCTAACTATGGTAATTATGGAAGCATGTTCGGTAATTTAGGTAATCAACTTGGAGCAAACCAGCGAGCTGATATAGGTCTTTTAGGTGCTGTTGGTGGAGCAAACCGCAATATGAACCAAGCAGGATTAGATCTTGACTATAACAATTTTGTCGGTCAATACAATTTACCTGCAGCATTATTAGGACAATACTCTGGTATTGCTCAAGGTATTTCTCCTTTAGCTGGAGGCTCAGCTACTGCTACAAGGTATGCTCCAGGAATAGATTATCTAAGTTCAGGATTAGGTGGTTTGTCTGAAGCGTTCGGAAATAGTGTCTATGGGGGAAGATAATGGCGATAGATAGAAATTTGTTGATGATGGGAGCTGATTTAGCTGATGGAGTAAATGGGACATCTAGTGGAGATATGAACGGTGTGATGTCGTTAAATGCAGCAAACCCTCAATACAGAGATGTCGAGTATGCACTTCCAGAGTTAGGTTTAAACTTAGACTCATTAATGGCTTCAAATAATCAACCTCAACCTCAAGCTCAATCTCAAAACGTAAAATCAAACACAATGTTGACAAACGACATTAGATCTGAATTGACTAATCTTATGAATAAAGTAGAAGAAGAAGATCCTGATTCATTACTCCTTACTGCAGCTGGTGCAGCATTAGGTGAAAACAGAGGTTCTGTAGAAGAATCTGCAGCAGATTATCAAGAGTTTTCAAAATTAGTTGATCAAGGTCCAAAAGCAATAGAAGCATTTGTAAGAGACTCTCTCACTGATGGAACATCATCAGGATCTGTTCCAGAATGGGCACTACCTATGACTGTTTTTGGTATAACTCTTTCTTCTGAACCTGGAGATTGGAGACAAGCTATATTAAAGGCTAGAGCTAAAACAAGTGCTGTGATGTTTGAAAAAGGACAAAGGGATCAAGCTGCTTCAGCTGCTATGAATCTTAAAATTAAAGAAAAAGCATTAGATATATACACAACAGCTCAAACAAATAAACGACTTTCTGCCACAGACATAGTAGGTCTTATTAACGACGGGGTGGACAAAGATTCAATTGATACGTTTATGGGATCAGGAAAAGCAGGTGATCTTGTAATGACTAAAGACGCAGATTTAGATGTAGATAAATTACTAGAACGCTACACTCCAGGGTCTATTGCTACGTGGCAAGAAAGTGGTGCGATTGGAGATTTAGTAAGAGCATCAACTACAAAAACAGGCACCACAGTTTTAGATTTCTTAAAAGAATTCACACCTTCTAGTGTTAAAATTTACGAAGAGGGTGGACGAATGGATCCTAGCCTTTTAGTTAGGAAACCTAATTCTTCAGGCACTGGGTTATCTGTTTCTGATATGACTACTCTTTTAGAAACGTACACACCTGCTAGTGTTGACGCGTTTAGAACAAGTCTTAGTGCTGTAGATCTAGTGCGAAAAGAAGGCATAACTTTATTAAACATGCCTAAAGTAACTTCAGATGGTATGCAAAATCAACAGGCAATTGCTGACATGGTGAGAGAAGATTATATCGCTAGTGTAGCAAATCTGGTGACCCCAGATGGTGAGCCAAACCTTAAAGTTAAAAGAAACATATTAAGAAATTATGCAACATTATACAAACAAACTATCGGTACAGCATCTGCTAAAATATCAGGTGAAACAGTTAAAGAAAGATTGCCTTTTGGTGAATTTACACCACTTCAATATGCAAGTAAGCTAGGGTTAGATCCAAATGATCCTGACATAGAAAGAATAGCATTTATTTCTGAACTACAATTACCAAAAGCAACACCAGAAATGTTATCAAACTATAATGCATTAACAAATTTACAAGGAAAAATGGGAGTCTTACGTTCAATAATTGAATCAGCACCACAAAATGTTACTGGTCTAAAGGGTGAGTTTTTCCAATCTGATGCTGCAAGAGTACTTGCTGATCTTAACCTAGGATTCAAAATACCACAAGGAGCTACCCTTTCTAAAATTTATGGACAAGTTGCTCAAATAGATCTAATTAAAGAAATATTAAAAGAATCTAGATTTTCTAACGCAGAAAGAAAAATGGTTGAAGAGTTTATAACAGGTGATTTTGCTGCGGGTAGGTTTGAAAAACTACGAAGACTCGATGAAGTAGATGCACTTATAGCACGTGGGTTAGCAGGAGCTGAGTTTGAACTAGATGGTCGTAAAGTTCCTGAAGAAGGAGGAATAGCAAGCCCACAGGACAGACTTAATAGTTTAAAACAAGCAATTCTTGGCGACAGTGGTCCAAAATAATGGCTGTTGATTTCGTAGCAGAAGCATTAGCGATTAAACCTTTAATTGATGATGAGCTGTTTTTTCAATATCAAGGGTTAAATGCCGTAGAGCAAAAGAATTTTTTAGATCAATTAAACGAAAACGAACTGATAAACATAAAACTTCGTTTAGATAAATCATTTTACGGATCCGACGAAACATTTACAGAAGCGTTTCGATCAGCTAGACGTGACTTTGGATCAGGGGGAACAGATTTACCCACTCCTGCATTTATGCAGGGAGACAAGGTAGACGGTTCACAAGCACAAGATTTTGCTCAAGAAATATATTCTGGTATGCGTGAAAAAACTTTTGATTACTCTGGTGTTAAAAACAGTAGACTAAGAAGAGGTCTTAGTTTTATGGATACTGCTGGTGAAAAAGAAGCATATTTGACTAAAACTATTGGACCAGAAAATGTTGGTTGGACTATGGATAAATATGGTCGTTATGCTATTATGCCAGAATACCGTGAAAGACTAGGAGGAACTGCTGGAGATAAACCTCTTACTATTGATAATCCTGGAGTATTCGAAAGTGGAGATATTGCAGATTTAGCAGGCAGTGCACCAGAATTAACAGCAGCAGTGTTAGCAAGTATTGCTGCTAGAAATTATGGACCAGTTGCAGCAGTGTTAGCAAGTGCTAGTGCAACAGGAGCTGCTAAGTCATTTGAAGAATTAACAGAAACTGCTATGGGTTTGCAACAACAATCGTTTGGTGAAGTTCTTGGAGATGTGAAAGATGAAGCAATACTCGGAGGTGTTGCAGAATTAGGTGGGCGAGCTTTAGTTGGTGCAGGTAAAAAACTATTTTCTCCTGCTGAAGTACGCATTCCTACAGGTGAAAAAGGTATGTTTAACTTTAACACATACACGTATGCTCCACGTGTAGATGCAGCTTCTGGTCCAGGAGCAAGAGAAACACAAACAATAGTGAGAGAACTGTTGGATGAAGGTGCTATCCCTGATGTACAAAAAGCAACAAATAGAACAATACTTGGTAGAACTTCAGGAATGATTGAGCAAATTTTCGGATACAACCAACAAAAAAATGTAACTAATGTTAAGTATATGAAAGATAAGATTAATGGCTTTTTAGTAGATGTTGGTGCAGAACCCTTTGATCCATTTATGGGAAAAGTTTTTCCTAGATTAGGTGAAGAAGAATTAGGTGCATTACTACAACAACAAATAAGAAAATCTAAATCAGCTCTTGAACTTGGTGTTGAAAACTCATTAAAAGTATTAAAAGATGCAGTAAAAGCAGAAGAACAAGCTCTTGCTGGAAAAGTTGGAACAGGTGAAATACCTCAAGGAGCAGGACAACAATTATCTGACGGGGTAGCTGATGCATACGCAAATTTTCAAGCAGCTTCAGCAAGATACTATAATGAGGCTGACCAACTGTTAGGTAACAAAGCATTTATCCCTACAGATGCATTGAAAAGACAAGCACAAGCGATACTAGATGATTTACCGAAAAATGCAGATGGGGTGCCTATTGCTGGGACAAGTGATGTAGGAGTACAAATGTTACAAGATGTTGTGAACATGCCTGCTTATATAAACACTACACATATGTCTACTCTTCGAACAATGTTTGGAAACGCTGGGTTTGATGATACGATGTTGAAAGGAATAGACACAAGACAATACAATTTATTAAAAACTGCATCAAATGAAGCGTTTGACCAAGCTATAAACAGTGGAACTAAGATGTTCGGATACATCGATAAAGGTGGTAACCGAGTATTAGCTGAAAGAGCATTAACAGCACAAGAAAAACAGCGCAACAAACTAGGGTTGGAAAAATTAAAAGAAGCAACTAAATCTTATGGTGAAGGGATTGCTGTGTTTGACAACAGCTTAATAAAAAAATTAACTAAAGTAGACGGTGTTGAAGCTGATAGATTGATAAGCACAGTTGTTACTAGAAATGAACCTGGAAAAATCAACAAAGTAATTAATGCAAGTGCGGACAAAGACGCTGCAAGAACAATGCTGCAAAGTGGACATTTTGATTCTATGATTGTGAACGCTTCAGATGCTGATGGAAATGTTTCTGCTGATGTTTTGTTAAGAGAAATAAAAAAATTAGGGACTACTTTTCCTGCACTGTATGGTGAAAGTGCTCCTGTCATAACAAACGCATTGAATCAGTTACGAAAAGTACAAAAATTTATTCCTAAAGACGAAGCAGTAAGAATTAAAGACTCGTTGCTAGATGGATTAGTAATGAAGGAACTTGGTGAGTTTAAAGGTGTTGTTAAAACCTACGTGAGAAATGTAAATGACCAGTTTAAATTTCTTGATGCAAATTTTGCTAAAAAGGTTGACAGCTTTTCTCCTGAACAAGTAATCCCTTGGTTGACAAACACTGCTAAGTCTAATGACATAACAGCATTTATAAATTTCTATAAGAAAACAAATCCTGAAATTGTAGAACAATTTAAACAAAAGTACATGGTCAATCTTTTAGATAATGTGTTTGAGACCACTAACATAAATCCTGTTGGCATTGTGTTAAATGGCGGTAATTTACTTAAAGCTATACAAAAAGAAGGTGGTGCTGCAAGGTTAAATGCTGCATTTGGTTCTGAAACTGCTCAAGCATTAGAAAAATTCGCAGAAAAAGCTGCATTCTTAACATCAAAAAGTGGCAGTCTGTCTGGCAGCCTTGCAGCTGCTGAGATTGCTCTTCATCCTTTACAAAATATTGGAGTATTGATTAAATTAAATGTTTTGGGTAAAATAATAGCAAATCCTACAACATTGCGGTACTTAACCACCATAATAGAAAACCCTAACGCTCGAGCAACAGGTTTTGCTGTTGGTAACTTAGGTGCAGACATTATTGCTCAAATAAAGGCAGAAGATTCTACAATAGACTCTGATCAAATGGAAAACATGAAACTAGAGTTAGACAATGCTCTTGTTGGTATACTCGATAATGAAGATGAAATTGAAGATGGAGAAATAGAGTAATGGCTAGTTTATTCAACGCTGATTTGATAAATCCAAACGCACAAGCATTAGAAGAACAAATAAGATCTGCAACAGAAAGAGCACAAAATTTTGGATTATTGAATGGAGGAACGGGTATAGGTGGTTTAGTTTCTGCAGAGGCTGAAAGACAACTGAAAGCATTAACAGATCAACGAAGAATAAATCAAGAAACAGAACAACAAAGACAACAAACACCTGCACAAAAGTTAGCTGCCCAACAAGGTTCATATTTTGATAGCATAATAAACGAAGTTTTCCCAACCATTACAGAATCAACTGACGCAACAACAGATCCATTTTCAGAATCAGAAAGTGGGAAAACCCCACTATATGGTGATCCAGGAGGAGGCTACGGTGTGGGCGGTGGTGGTGTTGCTCCTGGATCAGGAATGAGTGGATACAAAATTCCTAATGTAACAGATCCGAAAGGTACTTATGGTGTAGGTACTTATGACACGTATGGAGACAACCCTCCTGATCTCTACAACTTTAGTCCAGAAGAGTATGCAGCAAATTTTTCAGATAACGCTAATTATATTTTTGGTGGAGGTAAGGCAAATGCAATAGCATCAAGTCCTGGTGGTATTGGTGCTTTTGCAAATATGATGTTCAATGAAGGTGCGGTAACTGCAGCAGAAGCTGGTAATATTGCAACTCTTGATTTAAGTAAAGCTGAAGACATGGAAGCATTTCAAGCTTATTTAGAACGCAGTGCTGTATCAGAGGCAAAAGATGCATTAAGTGAAAGGGTTTCAGATAATCCAGACAAAAGCAGATTTAGCGGTGGTAACTCTTCTGGTACTATGGGATTCACTAAAGGTGATTTCGGTCCAGGAATGAGCGACAGAGCATTAGAAAGTTTAAAAGATGGAAGCGGTGGTTTATTTGGTGGTAGCGATGACGGTGGCGACGGTGGTGACGACGACGGTGATGGCGAAAGTGATGAAGAAATTGGTGATTTCGGTATGGGTAGGGCAGCAGATTTAGCATCAGCAATGAATACTCTGTATGGTGGTGCTGGTTCTAGTTTTGAATCAGGTCGTAATGAATATACAGAGTCAGGTCAATATGATAGAGATCGAGAAGCTAGACAAGCTGAGTTTGATGCCATGCGAAATCAACAAAGAATAGATGCTGGTTTACCCTATAAAAGATTAACTTCAGAAGAAACTCAACAAGCAGTTTTAGATCAGCGAGAACGTATAGGAGGAGAATTTCGATCCTATTTACAAAATATTCAAGCACCTGATACTACTGGGGCTTATGCAGCTGGAGTAGCCGATAGAGCAAGAGCAGCAGCAGAAGCAGAAATAAATCAAGGAATAGCTCCATTTATGGGTGTTCCTTTCGGTGTTGGTGGCAGAAGATAGTCATTTACTTTTAAGTAATGATTAGGTAGAATAGTGATATGGCAACTGATAATCAATATCTACAACAACAGTTAATAAACCAAGATCCATACAGCCTTCTTGATTCAGAATCTGTTTATAGAAACAGAGAAGCATTGGGAGCGACTACTCCAAACATAGACGAAACTCTAGGAAACATACCTTCTAGTACTGGTCAGTTTGCATCAGATGTAGCGGGTGTAGTTACTAATCCAGTGCAAACCATAGATGCCATAGGCAATCTTGGTCTTGGTCTAATTGCTCTTGCGATTCCAGATGCATATCAAGAAGAATCATTAGATAAACCACAAGAAGCAGCAATGGCTGTAGGTCAATATATTGCAGATCGATACGGTGGTATAGATGCAGCTAAAGAATCTTTAAAAACTGATCCTGTAGGGGTCGTAGCCGATGTTTCTGCATTATTATTAGGCGGTGGGTATTTAGCCACTAGAGGTGGGTTAAAAGCAGGACAAGTAGCAACGCAGGCTGGGTTAGCAACTGATCCTTTAATTGTTGCTGGTAGAGGTGTTGGTGAACTCGCTGGTGCTGTTAGCAGAAGAGATTTTATGAAAGGTGCTGGTGCTGGAATTGGTTCTCTCATGTTACCTGTAACAAATATGTTAAGTGACATAAAAGCTCCTATTGCTGCAGCAGTAAAAAGTTTTAGCCCAGCACCATTTTTAGAAAAAACGAAAGCAATGTTTGATGACATGGACTTTCTTTCCCAATACAGAAAAGATAAATTCGATCTTGATAACACTGTTAAAAACGCACCATCAGAAGTACGTGTAAACATGCCAAAAATTAAAAAGATAGATGATGGAAAATTCGAATACGACTTAGATCTAGAGGGAACAAGTTGGTTAGACGAGGATCCTTACTATATGGAAAAAGTAGCACATCAAATAGAATTAGATCATTTTAAAGGATCAGGATTCGCACCAAACGAACTTCAAGTTTTAGATAATCTTGACGGAGCATTGTATTATACTAAAAATTTAGATGATTACAAAAGTATAACACCAGATAAAGCAGATCCAGGATCACTTAAAACATATACACCTAACATGGATAATAAAGAATTTGCATACACAGTAGACACCTACACAGTTGATGGTGTTCCTGTCACTCGGCAGCGTTTGCCAGGAAATTCTCAACAAGCTGAATTCATAGAATACACAGTTCCTGGTAGAAAAGCATTAAAAAATAAAACAGGTGAGATGCAACAACAAAAACTCGATCTTCCTATCGACAGTGCACCTACAACTGCTGCTAAGGATATAGTACAAGCAGTAGACGATAGTATGACTCCTACAGAAAGAATGAATGCACTGCTGAAAGAAAAAATGGGAGATGCAGAGCCTAATGCACCTCGAGCAGAGCCTACAAAAGCAGAACAAAGAATAGCTGAGTTAGACACACAACTGTATGATATTAATAATGTGCTAGATCGAGAAGGCGGCAATATGAGTAACGTAAATCGTGCAAAACTCAAAGAACAAAAGCAAAAACTAACTGATGAGTTAGATGAGCGAAAAAAACCACCTTCAACTGAATTAAGACCAGAACAGATACGAGTAAACGAACTTATTGAAAGAAAATCTGAGTTATTGAAAGAAGAAGATATTGACTTAATAGATTTTGATGAGATCCATGTACTAAACGATGAAATTCTAAAAATCAATGGCTCAATACCTGAAAGTGGAATAAAACTTGGTGCACCACCTTCAACTGATGCACCACCTTCAACAATAACTAGAAGAGATGCTCTTAAAGGAATGGGTGCTACTGGAATTGCAGCATTAATGGGGACTGGTGCAGATATTGCTGACGTAGCTACTACTACAACAAAAACTGCCAAAGCAGCAAAAGCAGCAAAAGCTACCATTAACCCAACACCATTTTTAAACAGAACAAAAGAGATGTTTGAGGTTTTCGATGAGTATATGGAAGATGTTTTGCCTGGAGATTTGACAGATGGACCCACTGATTTTTATGACAGTGTCAATCCAGTAAGAGGTGTAGAAAAAGGTACATCATCACGAGAAACATTACAAGATTCAGCTGATGCGAGTATGGAGATAAGAGAAATGCAAGTTTTTGACAAAGCTGACTACATCACTGAAATTGAAGAGTCTTATTTTAAAAAAGCAGGATTTAAACAAGATGATTTAGTAAAAATAGATTCTCGTGAAAATCTGAATTTGTCTTCAGCATATGATGCACTAGACCCAAAAAACGCAGACAAAGGCTCACTAAAAATAATAGATGGAATAGAAGATATGGATAGAATGGAGCTGTCTGTAAAAACATACACAATTGATGGAGTTCCGATATCCTATGTTGGAGATAGTTATGACGTATACTACTATATTATGCCCAGTAAAAACGCATTAATGGAACTAGCTAAATAACTCGTTGTGTGGAGTCCTTTCTGTTTATCTGTTAAGGTATAGTTACTAACTAGGAACGCTGTAGCGTGACTA
>TARA_R110002153_G_scaffold55769_4_pt1 | contig 13011 bp, 10 predicted proteins | sample TARA_R110002153 | Tara Oceans TARA_R110002153 (sample SAMEA4398193) | marine metagenome | biome: Polar Biome; feature: [SRF] surface water layer (ENVO:00010504); material: water (ENVO:00002006), including particulate matter (ENVO:01000060) such as... | depth 5 m
AAGATCTGACAAAATTAAAGGATGCCCATCAGCTGGTGCTTCTTGCAACTCTAACGTTACAGAATGGTACAAAGCTTCTGGTTGTGATACTGCTGCTAACCAAATTACTGACGTTACAGACTTTAAAGTACAATGTGGTGAAATAGTAACATTAACACTACGTGCTTTTTCTAGTTATATTAATACTTTATACTTCAACGGATTTACACGTTCAGTAACCGTACAAGCTCCATGTTGTGAGTGTGGAGGTGATGTATGTACTGATGTTGACACTAACGCATTAATCAACTCTTTAATTGTTAAGTTAAACCAAAGCGCTCCTGGAGATAATCCAGATAACGTATCTTTTAAAAGTTTCTTTACTTTTGAAAATGTTGGTGGAACAATACTAAGAATCCACGGTAAACCATTAACTAAATATGGACAACCATGTGACGTTGCTGCATTCCCATTTGAATATGATAGAATGTACTTCAACACATTTATATATGATGGACCAGCTACTACTGCTGATTTTATTGTTGCTGATTCTTGTAACATTGTTGCAACCTCTACCATAACTCAGAATTCTACATATCCTTCAGGACTTGCTGCTGAATGGAAACAAGCAGAAATTAATTACTATAGCTACCAAGCTGGGTATTTAAAATCTCTATATAGAATGGGTGGATACAACGAGAACTTTGAGTCTTATGTGACTGAAGGAACTGTATATGATAGCTACTATATTCGTTTTAATGAATATGATAAAGGAGCATACCAATGGGGTGACTATATCCATCAAGATTCTATCGTGATGATTGCTGTCCCAAATGAAGCGTCAGTTGCTGGTATTGCTACTGCTGTAGAGGCTGTCTTAGTTGGAGCTTTAGGAGCTGTTGTTGATAACAATGAGTGTATCACAACTACAACTACTACAACTGCTGCTTAATAAAAAAGTATACATAATACAATACTAACCTATAATACCAGAGGTGTGAGGATAATACTCAATCCTCTGGTATTTTTTTTTAAATAAATTTATGGCAGCTAATTTTCAGTTAGATCTTATTGTTCCTCCAAGTTATAGTGTAAATCTACTTGCTGTTACAGATGCATCTGTCTATCCAGACAGCCCTCCTGTAGTATCAGCACCTAGTATTGAGATTCAAATTCCTGGATTTGGAACAAAGATAATCCCTTTTATACCTTTAGATACAAACATTTTTGCGTCAGATACCTTAGGCATTACTGAAGCTGGATGTAAACAACCTATTCCAGATGGAATTTACCATTTGAAATATTCGGTTGCACCTTCATATTTAAACTATGTTGAGAAAACAATTATGCGTATAGACAAACTTCAAGAGAAATTTGACAATGCATTTTTAAAACTTAACATGATGGAGTGTGCTAGTGAAATAAAAACACAGTCAAGTGTTACATTAAATACAATTAATTTCTTTATTCAAGGCTCTGTAGCAGCTGCTAACAATTGTGCTGAAAAGGAATCAACAACATTATATAATCAAGCTAGTAACATGCTTGATACATTTATAAAATCAAACTGTGGTTGTACAGGTAACAACTACACAATAAACTTTCATTAATTATGGCGCAATGTGCAGGATGTGGAGCTCAGGTGGGATGTGGTTGTAGACTAAGTAACGGTCTATGCAGCACCTGTCAGCCCAAAGTAAATAAAAAGTAAAGTAAAAAAGTAAGACATATGTTATCACCAAGACTAACGAATTGTAAAGAATGTGCAAACATTCCTGATTTACTTAGAAAAATAGATTGTAAATTAGCAGAGCTAGGAAACAACTTATACAACAATGTTGTATTTATGTTGAACAGACCTATTGCTGTTAGTCAGATTTCAGAGCTGTTAGTATACAAACGTGTACTAACTTTTCGTTATTGTGATACACATTATGCATCAGGATGTCCGGAGGTAAGTACAGAAGATATTGCAAGCAAGGTTATTCGTCTTACTGCTGGTTGTGTTTCATTATGTAATGAACCTACAGTGTGTGAGATTACAACATGTGCTATAATTCCTTGTCCTAATCCAACAACAACAACTACAAGTACCTCTAGTACCAGCACTACTACAACCACTAGCACCACAGCAACACCAACCACCACCACTACTACAACAATAACCCCAGATTGTAGAATAGAAGGATGCTTTGATGTTATAGCTTCAACTACTACAACTACTTCAACATCTTCAACATCTTCGACTACTACTACTAGTACAACTGTTGTACCGTTTGATTGTGCAGAGCCATTTAACTTAAGTTCTCCTGAAGCCTTTCCTAATGTTATCACTGGAAATGGAACTAAAGTATTGAGTAATGGAGTTTTGCTAACTACATCGTATACTCCAAATATGTTTAACCAGCCTCCTATCTATGTAGCTGGCGTCCCAGGTACAATAGAAATATGTAATGGAGCATACCTAACTGCTCAGTCTGGTGGACAAGGAACATTGTCAATGCGTGGAGGTTCAACTATTGTAATGGACTTTAATCCTCCAATAAATGCTATAGCGTTTGTCACTCAGGGTTATGGTTCTAGTCAAAATCCATCAGCGCAAGAGACTGTGGTTATAACATCTACTGATGTAATTGTTGCTACTGAATTAACAGCATGTGGTGACTATGCAACAACACAAATAAGTCAAAATGAAATTAATTTAACTGGATCACAAGCTCTTTATCCAACGTATTCTTCAGGAGTTACAGCAATTTCACCAATTAGTGGAGGTATAAGTCAATTACAAATTACAATTAACCCACCTGCTGATGAATTAGCTGGTATTTCTTTTGATTTTTATGTATGTCCTGGCAGTAGTCCAATAACTACGACAACAACTAGCACGTCTAGTACAACTACTACAACAACAACTGCTGCATGTGTGGATTGTATTCCTGGTGATGTAACAATTGGAACACAAACCTGGAGTAAGTGTAATTTAAATGTTGATACATATTTAAATGGTGATCCAATTCCAGAAGTAACAGACCCAAGTGCTTGGGTAGGATTAACTACAGGAGCTTGGTGTTACTATAGCAATGATTCTGCAAATGAACCAACTTATGGAAAATTATATAATTGGTTTGCTGTTAATGATCCAAGAGGGTTAGCTCCTGCAGGTTATCATATTCCAACTAATGATGAACTAATTACATTAATTAATTATATTGACCCAGCTTCATCAGGAGGTGCAACTGTACCAAATAATGCAGGAGGTCCATTAAAAGAAGTACAATTCTGTCATTGGCAGGCACCTAATACTGCAGCAACAGATAGTTCAGGTTTCACAGGTCTTCCAGGAGGTAGTCGTGAGACTCTCTCTGGGGTGTTTGCTGGTATTAATGAGTTTGGTACCTGGTGGAGTAGTACAGAAGATATAGTAGGGCCTGATGCTTTTGCTTTTAGTTTATACAATAATCAGACTTGGGCGTATAGAAATGACTGGAATCAAAATCACGGTTATTCAGTTCGTCTAATAAAAGATACAGGAACTACAACTACAACTAGTACAACAACTGTTGCTCCTACTACCACTACTACAACTACAGTGGCACCAACTACTACTACAACAACAACTCTTGCACCATTAGTTGGATGTCTAGAGTTTGACTATTTAACTCTTATAGTTATTAGCGATTGGATTCTAGATCCACCTACTTCCTCTCTATATGCTCGAGCAGCTTTTAATACAGGACCAACTACAAACACAACAAGTTATACCAGCTGGTCTCAAGTTCCAAATACCAACTATGATGTAGTATTTAATATAGGAGGAGTAGACTATACAGCAGTGTATCAATTTATCAATGTTGGAACTGGAGGAGTTACTGTTCCTTATGGTAAATTTAGTATTAACAGTGTCAACTTCTTATCTATGTCTACATTCCAATTTTCAAAGATAGATGCAAATGGTAATGACTTATCATCAATACTTTCTACCTTTGATCATACAACTGGAGATGGTTATAAAGTTACTGCATATGGAGATTGTACAACACCAACAACTACAACAACAACCACTAGTGCAAAAAGCTACGATATTGATTGGCAAGTTGTTGGACAAGGAAATGGATTTAAAGAAGCAAAATTAGAATTATTTAAAAATGGAGCGAGTGTAGTAACTCAAGTTATTACTAATGGCACGCCTTCGGTACAAGGATTGTTTGCAAGTTCTAACGGTGATGTTATTAGTGCTAAACTTAGTACTAAGAACTTAACAACTGAACAGACTCAAGTGCAGAATAGTTTTTCATTGGTAGGAGCAGGAGGTCTGCAAGAATTAGATACAGATATACTACAACCACCTGCTGGTGGGGTCATAAATTCACTTGTAACTAACTTTAGTACTGAATATACTCAACCTGGTATTAATAGTGGTCCTTTATTATTATTTAAAGTAAATCAAGAACAAATAGCATCATCTGAAATTACTATGTCGCTTACTAATAACGGTGCTAATTTTAACTTTGAAATAGAAGATAATGATCAGCCAGGTGATCCTGTAGTATTTAGTATACCAACAAATAGTCCAATTTGGAATGGCATTTATGATTATGACTTCTTAGTTGGTAGAGAATATACAGTTACATTTCCATATTCAAACAACGAACCTGGAGGGGTATCTACTGAACTAGTTATAAGCGGTGGTGGAATTACACCATTTAGCGATCAGGTGGATAATCCTTCTGGTTCAGTAAACACTATAACCCATACATTTACAGTATTAAATGCTACATCAATAGTAATTGACGCATATCAATATTAATAACAAATAAAATAAAAAAATTATGTCAACACAAAATTGCTCAAATTGTTATAACGGATGTACTGAAATTACTTCAGACAGATGTGTTAAATATACAGGAGTAGATGTTCCTATTTTAGGAATACAGACTGGAGACTCTCTATCTTTTGTAGAGCAGGCTATTATAACTTTCTTAAGTTCTACAATTGATGGAACAGGAGTATTTCCTATAATACAACCAACTGATATATGTCCAATCGTAGAAGCTAACTTGCCAGTATGTGATCCGCTTTCTTTAAATAATTATCTTACAGGTATAGTTCAAACTATCTGTAACTTAAATGAACAAATACAACTTATAGAAGAAAGTGAACCAACCAGTGCATATGAGGTAGGGTGTGTGTCAGGAGTAACAGATAACACTTCTACTCAAGATGTTTTACAACAAACTATAGTAAAGTTATGTGAAGTTGAGCAATCACTAAATACTTTCATTACAGATGTTACTACTAACTATGTAAGAATCGTTGATATAAATACATATATAGATAACTATTTTAACACTAACCCTACACAACAATTAATAAATAATAGAATGGTTCCATTCTCTGCTCAACCTTATTTTGGAGACTTGTCTCCATTTAGTCAGTCAGGAGCTGGTATAGGCGTTTGGGATAGAATCTTTTTATGTAATGGGCAAAATGGAACACCTGACCTTAGAGGAAGAATACCAGTTGGTACTACTAGTGGAATGGGAGGAGCTTCGTTAGATTCTGCAGTTGACCCTAATGTAGCTGGAAACCCAACATATAATCTTAATACTCCTGTTGGAACTAACAGTGTTACATTAGGTATTACACAAATACCTTCACATACACATACAATTACCATTGGACCATCAACTCCTACAATAACTCCTACAGGATGGGCAGCAGGACCTTACGTTGGTCCTGGTATTGGTGGAGGGTTTAAAGGTGGGGACAATGGCTTTAGAGAGAGACAGTTTACTGCAGATCCCCTTCCACCACATTCACATACTGCTGGGATAGATCCTACAGGTGGAGGATTATCACATGCTAATTTTCAACCTGGCCTTGGATCATATTATATAATTTACATACCTTAAAATAAAAACAAAATGGCATACTTACCTGTAAATCCTTGTTGCACAGATGTAGTTTCAAACACCCCTTGTGGATGTTCAAGCACTACAAGCAATAATCCTTGTGCAACTGGGGTACATTATTCAAAGTCTATTACATACAATGGACCTATATTACCTTGTTCAAATGTGCAACCTTGTGATGATTTAAACATTGCTTTGTCTAAAATTGACGCAATTATTTGTACATTGGTAAACCAACAAGCAATCAATACATCTGAAATTGCTACTATAAAGCAGCAAGTAATAAGTATAAATCAAACATTAACAACTTGTTGTGACTCATAATGGAAGCAATCTTAACACTAAATACAGCAGGAAATAATACTGGATCTTTTAATCTGTTTTCAGACGTAGATGGATTTAGTGTTGCTTTTCAAACAAATGTAACTAAAACCCAGTTATTGAATGGGTATACAGCTGTGATGCCTGATTACACTACTATAGTAAAAGTAGCATCAGGTTCAGTTTGTAAAAATAGTATTGAGATAACACTAGAACAAACAACCACAACAACCACCACAATAACACCGTAGGACAATGACAATACTTATAACATTAACTTTAGCAGGCATAGATACAGGTCCATTTGATCTATATTCTGATGCAGATAATTATACAGTTGCATTTGATACTAATGTTTCCAGACAAGATCTATTGGATGGTTACACTTCTAATAATGCCCCTGCTGGAACTACTACTGTTAGGTTAGATAGTACAAATCAGACTTGCGGTTCAGTGGATATATATTCTTGTGCTACACCAAATTGTGATTTTACAGGAGAGATACTTTGTGATGTTACAACAACTACAACCAGCACATCTTCATCTTCAACTACAACTACTACTACTACATCAAGTGGACCTGGACCAATTACTTCACTATGTCTTTGGTCAACTCTTAACGAAGGAACCTCCGGAGAACTAGGAGTATATAATATAGACACCAATGTAGTAACTACAGTATTAGTTCCTAATGACTTTTTAGTAACCCAAGGTGTAACTAGACCTATGTGTAGTACACAAAATAAACTTTGGTTAGCTAGTGAAACAGACCTTACCCAGAACAACTTTATAATTAGAGAATATGATGTAACTTTTACATCAGGTAATGTAGGTTTATCTTTTACAAGAGACATTACTGTTAGCACACAAGGTATCCTAACATACCCTGGTTATTCTAGAGTTGGTTCTGAATGTACGGCACTAACTGCTATTAATGATACAAGTATAATAATAGTTTTTGGTGGACCAACTGCTACTGTTACTTCACCAGATGTATGGGGTTTTACTATTGATATAAGTCAAACAGGTAATATTGCTAAAAATCTAAATTCTACTATTGGAAGAACTGTTAAACCTGTAATAAATACCTATGGTAAGGTTGTTTCAAACCCTAGACTACTATATCTTAATAACGGTGATGTTATTACTAGTGTGAGGATGGATGGCGAAGCTGATAGTCCTTATAATGGGAATTATCTACAACAATACAACATTCCAAATAATGATCGTATAACTGGAACTATGAAGTTGCAGGATTTAGGCATTCCAGAATTTACCGTTAATTACACTTCTGAGAAATATATAGATATATTCTCAATAAATAGTAAATTATATGCTCTTCAACCAGAATTAAATAGAGTATATGAAATATCACAAACTCCTGACTACCAACAACAATCATCAAATCTTGTAGGTACAAATGTAAAAAGTTTATCTACAACTAGTGGTTGTGCAGATATTACCCTTTATGCAGAACCAGAATGTGAATCTACTACAATACCTAATATGTACGACCAAGCAGGAGATGTGTACATAGGTCCAGTACCGTTTACGTATGCAGGTATGACTGTTATGGCTAGTAGTACACTTGCTGCTGGATCTAACGGAATTGTTGATAATCAAGTGGGGACACGATATAAGTTGTGCGCTTATACTGGACTGGTTATAGCCTATGACTTTATTGTTCAAGGGTCCGTATTTGAAATTACACTAACGTTTGCTCAACCTGTAAATAATATTCCAATAACAGCTGCAGTACTAAATACCGTATTAACTGAAGAAGGTGAATTTAGTAGTGGAGATATTTATCAAGTAGATACAAATACAGAAACTCCAACTCTTTCAATATCGACAGGTAATGGAGTTAAGGTTATTGGTAACCAGTTTGGAGGAATGGATTATAATAATAATGACAGTAATGGAGAGTTTATTGTAACTTGTGAAACTAACTATACTATATTAACTTTATCAGGACAAGCTCCTACTGGTGGACCAGTTGGATTAGGTTGTTTAGGGGTTGAAAAAAACTGTACATGGGCATTCCCTGCTAGAGGATCAGCTGGAATTGATACAGTATTTATATATAACCCAATAAATAATACATACTTACCACAATCTCTTTCAAATGGGTTTGGGTTTGTAACCGATTATAAGAGAAGTCATTGTAGCTCAGAGAACACTTTGTTTTATACGTCTATAGACACTGCAACTAATATTATTAGTATAAAAAGATACGATATATCACAAGGTTTAACGTATATTGATGAGGTGGTAACACCTACTCCTCCTGCTGGTGAAGCTTGGGTTGGAACAAATCTTTGTGCGATAGATGATAACACTCTTTTACTAAATTCGTATAATCCGTCAAACGTTCCTTACAGTGGTAAAATATATAAACTAGTTATAAATATAGATGGTACAACTACAATAACGTTCTTGTTTCCTTTAAATCAGAGAACCTCTTACTGGAGAGGTCCACTGTTTTCAAATAACAAAATAATGTACGCATATGAAGATACAGAAGTTTCTCCTTCTCAGTATAAATTAGCTCAACGAGAATATCCTAGTGGACCTATAGAGTTGCAAATAAATATATCATCTTTACAAGTAGCTGGTACATCTCCAGATGGATACTTCATAACCAACTCTTCTAATTTATTATTTGTTTTTGAAGATAAAATGTATTTACTTGTAAGTGGTATTACGTTATATGAAATAGATACAACTTTTCCTTATAACGTTACGTTAATAAATGACAATACAGCATTTTTTGGTGAAGGAGTATCTAATAATTCACATCTTAGAGCTTTTTCTAATTCAGGTGAATGTAGTTCAAACTTATCTTTCATTCCAACAAATGAAACTACAACCACTAGTACCACTATTACAACTACTACAGTTTATGTACCTGCAGGAGTAAAAACAATATGGACTACATTTTCAGCCTACACATCCCCAATATAAATAAGCTATGGAAGGAAAAATAACAAAAGAAGTATCAAAAAAGATTAAGGAATTAGCTATTCAATATCCTCAAGCAGTTTCTATTGGTTTGGGTAAAAAAATAACTAATGGAGTTGATACTGGAGAATTTGCTATAGTTATATCTATACCAAAAAAGAAGAAACTTTCTGAACTTACATCTTCTGAAATAATAGTTGATAATGTAACTATAGAAAATGAAGGAGTGGTAAAAGTAGATATTATAGAAGAAACTATTATACAACATTTAGGATGTGACGCATTTTGCGGTAACACAGCACCAGGTTCAAATAATGCAGCTAATAGAGCAACCAATCAACTGATGCAAGGGGGTATTTCCTTCTCTAGCAGAAATAATACAAAAACTGTAGGAACATTAGGAGGAATGGTAAAACATGTAGAAACTGGTACAACCGTAGGTTTAACTAATAATCATGTATCAATAAATGATGCTTTTTACACTTCAGATAGAGACATAAATAATCAATACTTAAATGATGCATTTCCAGTTAATCGTGTGTATCAAAATGGAGAAAGTGGTTCTAACACTCCTGTTAGTAATAATATGGGAGTTAGTCTAAGGTATGTACCTATTCATAAAAAAAGTACAGGTATATGGAATCAAGTAGATGCAGCTATCTGTTCTATAGTTCAATCTAGATTTAATATAAATACTGCTTGGAATCAAATAGGGTTAGAATCTATATTAGGTAGTACTGCTCCACCTTTTGCTAGTACAGCTGAATTAGATTTATTATTAACTATCAATCCTCGTGTATATAGTTCTGGAAGAACAACTGGACCAAAAGGATTAATGCCTGAATGTCCTATGACAATATCAGCAGTTGATGCGCTTGTTACCAGTATAGGATACCAAATGCAGAATCCTACACAAGCAAACTTATCAGATGGTCAGAATAGTCCTTATTATGTAGTCTGTCAATTTGATAGAGCTATTAAGTTTGTAAAACCAAATAACGATACACCTGACAGTACAGTTCCAGGATGTACAAATCCTATATTTAGTGGAGATTCTGGATCTTTTCTTTTAGCAGAATTAAATGGGACTATTAAAATAATAGGACTTTGTTATGCAGGAAGTTCAAATAGTCAAGGTCAAGTAACCACAGGAGTCGCCTGTAGGATAGATGATGTAGTACAACAATTAGGAATAGCTGCATATGATCCAGATGATATATTAGCTGGAACATTAGCTGACCCTGACAGTATAATATATATTACAGAACCAGGAACAAGTGATGATAAAATAAGATCTTGTGATTCCAAAACATACTGGCAAGCAGGTTTTACAGATACATTAGAAAATCAATGCGTATAATAAATTAAGATATGTTAATACAAATAACTATAACAATTCCTCCAACTGGCAGTGCTGGACCATTTGATTTATTTTCAGATGCAAATGCATACAGTTCTCCATTTCAAACACAAGTTCCAGCTATTGCTTTAGAAAATGGCTATGTGGTAACACTTCCTATAGGTGCAACTATTATTAGAGTGTGTTCTGTTGGTACGTGTGAAAACTGTATTGACTTACCAACTAATTGTCCAACTACAACTACAACATCTACTAGTTCAACGACTACAACTACAAGTACAAGTAGTACAACTACAACAACTACCACTGCACCTCCGCCGTATGAATTTAACTTTGAGTTATATACACAAACTCCAGGTTATATAGGAACTGTAAATTTAGTAATAAGTGTAGATGGTTCTCCTGTAACAAATACGACAATAACTAGTGGGGCTGATTTTGCATCTGGAACTATCAATATACTAGAAGGTCAAGTTGTAACCGCAACTATTACTAACTCTAATGTAGGAACTTGGGATCTACGAAATATAGTTAGCAAAGACGGTAGCGCTTATCAACCTGAAGATGCTTGTGATGATTGTAATCAATTAATTACACCACTTTTTTCTTCATATACAATGGAGCCATTTAATACACTTTTTCAATTTGGAGGAAATATAATTGTTCCAACAACAACTACAACAACAAGTACAAGCACAAGTACAAGTACAAGTACAACAAGTACGACAAGTACAACTACTACTATAGCGTGTTGTTTAAACGGTCCAGTTGCAGTAATTGTTCCACCTACTACCACCACTACAACTTCCTCAGGAGGCTTTCTTGAGCCAGCTATGATTTCATCACAAGGTGCAAACAATAGCAGTTCAGCATGTGGTTTAAATTTAAATAGTGCTATATGGGCAAGAGTTGAAATTTCAGGAGCAATTTCGCCAGGTGATACCTTGTGGAATAATCCAACTGGAACTAGTCCTTATAATGGAATAGGTAACTTTAGACATTTACAACTAACAGAAAGCATAAGTGCTCAATCCGAAAAAGGAGTATATCTACCTGACGGAGATAATGCGATTATTTCACCTTTCTCAATATGTTCATAATCATTTAAAAAATAATAAAATGGCACCACCACCACTAAAATTTCCTGTAAAAGTAACTCTCGTAAGCGCTTGTTCAAGTTCAGGACCTTGTGACATATATGGAAACTCAGATAATTTTACACAACCTCTTGTTCAAAATGTATTGATATCTACACTTACTAGTCCTAATGGATATGTTTTTATAGCAGGCCTTCCTTCTGGAACTACTATTTTAAGAATTCAAAATACAGGAACTTGTACAAACTATGTAGATGTGCCAATAACATTTTAATAATTATGAAAGAATCAATACAAATACAATCAAATAACATTGGTATAGATGCAGGTCCATTTAATATATTTTCCCAAGTAAATGGATTTACAGAAGCATTTGAAACTGATATAACACCTGTGCAATTACTTATCGGATTTATTTCTTATAATGCACCTGTTGGAACTACGACTATACGAGTGGTATCAACTAGTGAGGATTGTAATGAGTATGTAGAGGAGACAGTAGACGATGTTCCAATCTGTCAAGATAAGGTAGTGGTATTTCAAGTTTGTAACTCAAACGCTTTAGTAGATGATAATTTTGATGTTTTTCTAAATGGAGTTTTAATTGGAAACTTAGACTTGCAACAACCTGCTCAAGTTGGTTCAGTTTTCATAGGCAGTACTTCTACTTTAACTATAGGAACTTCAGATTTCACATGTCCTTTAAACTTAATGCAGGAGTTCTTTTTTGACCCTGCTCTTATATCTACTACTAATGTTATAGATATGGTAAATACCCAAAATAATGGAAACGATAATGCAGGAACATTTGAAATAAGAAACTATGAATTAACCGGCACTGTGTTATCAAATGCTTGTATTGTAAAAAATGCTAATTTTGAAGGACTTAGTGGTGATAGTTTTCAATTCGATTGGAACTATACTCAATGTTGTCCAGACCCCACATAAAAAAGTTCTCTTTTGTTGGTTTTAGAGAACTTCTCCTAGGGACTACATGTCCTTAGGAGTTTTTATTTATAACGAGATTAGTTATAAAGAATAAGTGTCTCTAGTAAATTTATTTGTAATATCCAAAATAAATTCCATATCTTTACCATATTTAACTAAAACCACATACTATGTCGTACTCTGAAGATTTACTCGTCCAGTTAAAATCAATGTTAGCTTGGAAGAAGAGTAAAAAGTTTTATGCTGAGAAGTTGCAAATTACAGAAGATGAAGTGAATGATTTGCTAAAAGATATTAAAAAGGAAAATAAAGATCCTTTAGAAGAATTTACAAAAGAGTCAAGTAAGTTTGAAGAATTAGAATTTGTAAAGAAGGTAAACAAAGAAAAGGGTACAATAGAAAGTACTGTTACTTTAGACTTTGAACCAAAAAG
>TARA_R110002153_G_scaffold64821_4_pt1 | contig 13011 bp, 26 predicted proteins | sample TARA_R110002153 | Tara Oceans TARA_R110002153 (sample SAMEA4398193) | marine metagenome | biome: Polar Biome; feature: [SRF] surface water layer (ENVO:00010504); material: water (ENVO:00002006), including particulate matter (ENVO:01000060) such as... | depth 5 m
CTTACATAATTCATTTAGAATTGTAAGAGAAGATGATGTTGAATTATTAGATGGAGGAACTAATCCATTCGAAGATAATGGCTTAGGTACACTCCAACCATTCCAGCCACCTTTTTGGAACGTTTATTCAGCACAACCTTATTGTGGTAATGTATGTGAACCTGTAGTGTATGGGTGTATTTATCCTACCAACTTGGCTAATCCAGATATTGTAATGTTTAATTATGATTCCTTAGCTAACACATACGATCCTGACATTATAGAATGTGAACCTGTCAAGTATGGTTGTACTGATCCTACTCTGTATGGTTATAATTGGACAAATCCTGCAAATACCGATGATGGTACTTGTCAGCCTTGGATCATTGGATGCACAGAAGAAGGTGCTTGGAATTACCAATCATTAGCAAATTTAAATGATTCTGAATCATGTTTATATTTTGGATGCATGGACTCCTTAGCAGATAATTATGATCCTATAGCTAACGTTGAGCTAGAAGGTACCTGCTTCACAACCATCCTAGGATGCACAGATCCAAATGCATTTAATTATAACGAAGAAGCTAATGTGGATGATTTTACTTGTATAGATGTAGTCTTTGGTTGTATAGATTCCTTAGCTTTAAACTACAATGTCTTGGCAAATACAAATGATGGTTCTTGTATAGAAATTATTCAAGGATGTCTGGATAGCGAAGCATATAATTATGATATTTTTGCAAATTTAGAAGACGGTTCTTGTTTATACGATTGTGGATGTGTAGGTGAGCCAGGAGAGCCTTACTGGTTAAATGATACTTGTTATGCATGGGTATTGTCAGTAGATGTTTCATGTTGTGTTCATTCATGGGATGCTACATGTGTAAAATTATATAATTACTGTAGTGAACAGAACGGCCTAGACCTTGATGAATTGCTAGCAGAGTCCAACATTGTTATATATCCTAATCCAGCTACAGATATAATTACAATTGCAACAAACGTCCAGGCTAGTATAGATGTATATGATATAACTGGTAAACTTGTAATACGAATTAAAGAGAGTCAATTAAAATCAAAAATAAATGAATTGGATGTATCTCAGCTAGCATCAGGCTTATACAATTTTGTTATAACATATGATGGTAAAGCTATTAATAAGAAGGTAATAAAGCGATGAGAAAATTATTAGTATTACTTTTGTGTATTCCACTTCTAGGTAATGCGCAAGGCGTTAAGAATATATTTAAATATTCAACATTTTATGCTGCAGTTAATGGTGGCACATCATTAGGTGATGCTCAAGTATGGTCAGTGACCTCCGGTACATTAGAAGAAGATGTTATTAAAACACCTTTCGATTACAGCATATCTGTTGGTATCAGAAAGATAAAGCGATTTGGATATGAGAATAGAGCAAATACATTTTATAATGGTACAGAACTATCTTATTCAGATGCAGCAACATTAGGCCGAGTAGATGGCTTTGAATATTTATTTGAAACTGATTTTGTAAGACGGTTAGGTATAGATTATATCAATCAACATCATTTTGTAAGATATGTTGCAGACAAATGGGTTAGCAAGGTAGAGTATTTAGAAGACGGATTCGCTGATATAAAATACTTTGAAGCATCTGAAAGATTTAGGTTTCAAATAGGCGAATTAGGTAAGTTATCGTTCAATATAGGGGCGGTGCAAAGACTTGCTGAACCATATGGATTTGACCCCCTGGTAGATTGGATTTTAGCCAATGGAAGTTTACACTATACTTATCTGGCACTTCAAGAGGGATACAATATAACATTAGATGGGACTTATACAGACCCGGATGGTAACGTAGTTGCTAACAGTCAGGAAGTATGGGAAGAAGTTGTTATACCAGAAGTGATTAACAATTACGTTGAAACGCAAAGGGATGCATTGCCTAATACAGTTGAGTATTCTGCGGTAATAGGTTTTGATTATTATCATTTCACAAAAAACTTCTGGTTTCATTCATGGGGCAATGTAATGCCTTACCATATTGATACAGATAGTGAATATTCATATCATAAATATAATGATGGCCAGTGGTTAGATTATTCAGCAGGGCTTATATATGGATATAGATTTAATAAAAGTTTAGGTGTATTTATAGAAGGTAGGTATAATAAATACTGGAATAGAAATTGGCACAATTTTAGCGCAGGTGTTAATTACGTAATATTTTAATTAGGGAGAAAAATGGCTAAAGAACTAAATGAAGATACTTCGTTTCAAATAAGTGTAAAAACATTAGCAGGTATTGCAGTAGGTATTGCAACTGTAGTTGGTATGTGGTTTGCTTTACAAGCAGATATAGAAGAAGCCAAACAATTACCTATTCCTCTAGATCCTGAGATTACTCGTATGGAGTACGATATGAAAGATAAGCTTATCCGTCAAACTATTATGACAACACAAGATGATGTTAAAGAAATTAAAGAAGATATGAGACGTATTGAAGATAAGATTGATCAATTAAAATAGAGGATGTGTATGAAAAAGTTTTTATTTATATTATTACTAATTCCCTTTATATGTTTTAGCCAAAATGCCATTATCGAGGAAAAGGATTTTCCAGATGGCTTACATGTAGTAGAATTTAACGCTAGTTTTAATAAACCAAACGAAGTTGTCTGGTTAAGCAAATTAACAGATTGTGAAACTGAAAGAGTGGATATAGCAGCAGACTCAAGATGGGCTAGTGAATATAAAATTGTTGTAGTACCAACTTTAATTGTTTTTAACAATGGCGAGGAAGTTAAAAGATTCCAGGCCAATATTATGATGCAGATGGAAGCAACCAAAAAAGAAGTTCAAGAATCCATAGATGAAATAATCATGGAATCATTTTAGTATGTTAAATAAATTTCATATATTTATATAAAAGGAATTAACAATGAAGTCAATATACAAATGTAAAAAGTGCCGTGTTGAAATAGTAGAACATGATGAGCCTGTAATATTCCAAGAAGCAGAATATCAAGGTAGAAAAGTTGCTTTGAATAAGCCAATGCAAGGTGACCAGAAGAAGTTTAAGGTCTATGTAAAGGATCCATCGTCTGATAATATAAAAGTAGTTCACTTTGGTCAAGGTGGTAAAGCAGCAAAAAAACCTGGTCAAGAAACTCAAAGAATACGAAAGGACAATCCAGATGCTCGCAAATCATTTAGAGCTAGACATAAATGCGACCAGAAAAAAGATAAAACCTCTGCAGGTTATTGGAGCTGTAAGGCATGGTAAAACTTAAAGATATTTTAGAAAACACTAAAGTAATAGAAAGATCTAATGAGTGGCCTTCTGAAAAAACTATAAAGGAAGACCCTAAACCATTAGAAGAAGTTAGTCCAAAGACTTTAGATAGAGCAGGAAAAATGATTACTTATCTTGTTAAGTACTATGGCTTAAAAGTTAATAATATTAGACAAGCAGTTTCAGATTTAGCGAGATTCTTATGAAATTAAAAGACATTCTAACAGAAAAGAAAAATCCACAAGGTGTACCAGTAATTACTAAAAAAACCGAAGTGAATAAATTTATAAAACAAATGGAAAAAGCTGAAAAAGAGCTGAAAAAGGCTGAAAATCTTTTTAGTGATTTGTATAGTCCTGCTAGATCTTTTGAAAGAGCCGAAAAGAACTCATTTTACAATTATAAGAGAGACTCTGGTAAAGACCTTAAACAACACAATATGAATTATGCTACTGAAGCTGAAAACCTTTGGGACAATATTGCTGGTGGTATAAATGGTAGTATAGTTTATTCTCTTGGTCAAGTCGGAAATCATATTAGAAAAGTAAAAAGCAAACTCAGCGATTTATCAAGGATAGTATAATGGTAAAAATAAAAATAAAAAATAGAGATGTTTCATTCCGTATAACTGGAAGGGGCAATATAATACAATTTTTACCGTCATCTTCGGAAGATCTAGATTTTCTAGACCGGTTTGATGAATTATCTGTTAGTAAATTCTTATCGGCATATGCTTTAAAGAAAACAAAATTAAAATTTGAACCTATTTCTTCTCCAGCAGCAGGTTATTCTATAGAAATAGATACGGACTATATCAAGAAAAAATTAAAATGATTAAGCTAAAAGACATATTGTTAACAGAACTGGAAAAAAATAAGTGGACAGATCTAGATGGCTCTGAAATGGTCCAATTTAAAAACGATCTTTTCTCTATAGTTAAAAATGCTTATTCCAAAATAGGAGGTCATCCTGCAGTTAAATCTGTTAGTGATATCCCTGGCAAAATACAAATATGGCAAGCTATAGACGTTGACAATGAACCAGATGCAGATGCAACTATAGGTTTTAAAAAAAGACCTGCTGGTAATAAGTTAGTTGTTATGGGACAAGATGGTTCTAAAGAAGCAAAGCGTGCCGTTGTAAGTCAGGTAATAAAGTATCTAAAGAAAAAAGGTTGGTATGCCGAAGTTAGTAAAGATTTAGTGGATAAGTTTGGTCTTAAACCGATTGATGATGAGTCTAGAGTAAAAAAGATTCTTAATGGTAAAGATATTGAATGGCTCGGTAAAGGTTATTATAATAGAAGTATTGGTGGTAAATCACATAAAAAAGTTTTAGTAGGAAATCCTAAATGAGTTGCAAAAGTTGCAATAAAATAAGTTTTAAAAGAAAAGTTTACAATTATTTATTAGCATTATTTAAAAGAATTGTAACTGGTGGGCACAACGTGCCAGACGAAGTAGAAATGCTAAGAAAGGTAATATGCTATGGTTGTAGTCATTACGATAGGAAAACTACTGTATGTTCCCAGTGCGGTTGCCCAACAAACCAGAAAGTAGTATGGGCTTCAGAATCTTGTCCTAAAGGATATTGGAAATCTTATAAAAAACCCACCAAATAATTTTTTTATGTGAAAAAGATTTGTTATATTGTATAAAAGAAATAAAGATATGAGCACTACATCTTACAAAATAATGAAAGTAATTAGATCTTGCGAATCTGAAGATCACTTTTATGCTTCGCAGAGAATGATAAATTTATTTGCTAACATTACAGACAATAAAGATGAGCTGCAATATCTCCAGAAATGGCTCAATAAAAGAAAAAAATTAAAACAAGATTATTAAAATTTGGCATGGTTTTTGATATGGGATTTACAAAAAGAATAGTTTCGAAAGATAGGATATTAACTGCATGGGGTAAAGGGCCTACTGAAGTTGAAAGGATGCTAGATGTAGCTGATAGCATTATTAGTGAAGACGGTTTTGCAAGTCTAGTGGTTGACCAATACCATAAAGATCCTAGCAAGATAAATGAGACCATTCGTAAATTGTTAATAAGTGATTGAAAATTGTTAATAACTTTTGAATATTTATCATTGTAGAATGCAAATAATTGATTATATTTAGGTGTAACCTTTTTGGGATTACATCAAGTTCATTTCTTCCTAGCTCACGAAAACTTAACGTAAAGTTAACGTAGATCTTCGTTGTAATAGGAAAAGATTTCTTATATTTATAGTGTAACTAATTAAGATTAACTCTAACTACTAAAATATGTCAAAATACTCTTTAAATTCTAGCTTCTGGATGGATCAAGACTCAAACATCGACGTCTTAACCGGTCAAGCTATTAAGCCTGGTAAAGACTTGGTTAAATTAGCTGCTACTAAGCGTGCTATTTCTAACTTTGTTAATATTGTTACCGGCGACAATATCCCTGTTACTTTCAAAGGTAATGACAGTTACACAGATGGAAAATCTGTTGTTATTGGTTCTAATCTTAAAGATGGTAACTTCGACGTTGCAGTTGGTTTGGCTTTGCACGAAGGTTCACACATCAAACTAACAGACTTCAGCTCTCTTACAAAAATTCAAGAGTTTGCTAAAGAATGGACTCCTAATGAATTAGTTGCTCGCAACGAAGCTACTAGGAATCTTAAGGCTTTGGTTAATATTATCGAAGACCGCAGAATAGATTACTTCATATTCAAATCAGCTCCTGGTTACAAAGGCTATTATCATGCTATGTACAATAAGTATTTTAATGCTCCTATCATCGATAAGGCTTTAAAGCTTGGCGAAAAATCTCAGGAAAGTTGGTCTGATTATATATTCCACATTTGTAATTTTCAAAATGCTAACCGTAGTTTAGATACTTTGGTTGGTTTACAACACATTTGGGACTTAATCAACCTAAAAAACATTTCAAGACTAAAGTCTACTGACGAAGTTTATGATTTATCTGTCGAAATATTCAAATACATCGAATCTATATTACCTAAGGACCAAACTTGCGAAGGTCAAAGCCAAAAGGCTAAAGAAGATTATGATAAGAAATTTAATTCTTCTGGTGAAGGTGACGATTCAGAGGGTGATTCAGATGAAATTTCTGGTTCGGAAGGTGAATCTGCTCAAGACGATTCTGGTGTTACTTCAGAATTATCAGATAAACAACAAAAACAATTAGAAAATGCTATCGACAAACAATCAGATTTTATAAATGGCGATATTACAAAATCTTCATTATCTAAAAAAGATTTAAAAACTGTGGATGCTTTAGAGGAATCTGGTTGCTCTAATGTTAAAGTTGGTGCTGGTGAATGGCCAGGTTATTGGAATAATAAGTTCGTCACAAAAGGTATCGATTGTATGGTTATTAAAGAACTTAATCAATCATTAGTCGATGCTGGTGAATTTAGAGATATAATATCTAACAGCAGTTATGGCTGGTCTAGTTACGTTGAAAGACAGGAAGCCATTTTAAAAGGTATCAGACTTGGTACTATGTTAGGACGTAAACTTCAAATCAGAAACGAAGAACGTACACTTAAAACTACCAGACTCCCTAAAGGTCGGATAGATAAGCGTATGATTTCTGCTTTAGGTTATGGTGCAGAAAACGTCTTTTCGGTATTGGATACTCAGAAGTACAAAAATGCTATGGTTCATATATCAATAGATGCTTCAGGTTCTATGTCTGGCGATAGATTTAATAAGTCCCAAACATCAGCAGTTGCTATTGCTAAAGCAGCTTCAATGACTAAAAACTTCGATGTACAAATCTCTTATAGATCTACCCACAGGGACCGGCCATTAGTTTTAATAGCTTATGATTCTACTAAAGATTCTGTTAAAAAGCTATCTAGTTTACTACAGTATGTTCATGCTGGAGGAACTACTCCAGAAGGTTTATGCTTCGAAGCTATTCAAGATCATTTATTAGCTTCCAATTCTAATATGGATAGTTACTTTATCAATTTTAGCGACGGTCAACCTTATTTCTCATCTAGAAGTTTAAACTATTGTGGAGACTTTGCTTACACACATACTGCTAAAGAAATAAACAAAATGGTTGCTAAAGATATTAAAGTCTTAAGTTTCTTTATCGATGGTTCTAAACACGATATGAATGGCTTCCAAAGAATGTACGGCAAATCAGCCAAAAGTATTAACGTAGATCAACTACTTCCATTAGCTAAAGAATTAAATAAAATGTTTATATAAAGTTATAAGTTATGAGTTTAGAAAGAGAAATCAGACGGTTTAAATTCCGAGAAATAAAAAGAAGGCTTACAAGAAAATATCCTGGAGCCACAACAGCTTTTAATAAGAGCGGCGGGTTTTATGTACAATCAGATACTGGTAGAAACCTAATAGGTCAGAAGTATCCAGATCTAGCATTCTCTAGGGATGTTTATACTGCATGGAAAGCTTTAGACACTATTGTTCATTGGGATAATATAGAAAAAAGAAACAACAGAGGTTTTAGAGCCGATGTAGAAAATAATACGGTGCATTCAGTGCCAAAAGGTGTAACACGAGAGCCTTATGAATATCACGTGCAGAATACTAATTTAATAGACGAGGAAAACTAGTTATGGCAAATTTTATTGTAAAAGCCCAATGGGAAACAGACAACAACGGAAAGCTTAAAAAGAATACAGAATTGTATTTAGTAGATGCTTTATCAGTAACAGAAGCTGAATCAGCAACAGTAGCTGAATTCGGAGAAGGTGTTAGCAACTTTGAAGTAAAAGAAGTTAAAGCAACCAAAATTGTAGCAGCTATTTAGTATGGCAAATTTCAATGGCAGACCGCCAATTAAACTATTAGAATCTGATGTCCTCCGGGCAATGGAGCATACTCTAAGTAATGCAGCTGCAGCTCGCTTTTTAGGCGTGTCTAAGAAGACTTACAAGAAGTATGCACTACTATACCTGGACAAAACTGGTACTAGTTTATATGAAAAGCATAAGAATCCCACTGGGAAGAATTGCAAATGGTCTGTCACATATTCTAAAGGTGAACGATACACTACTCAGGATATTATAGCCGGTAAAGCACCGAGATATCCTCTTAGTAAGCTAAAGCCTAGGTTATTCAGGGATTGCCTGAAGGCCGAAGAATGTGAAGAGTGTGGAGCAAATGAGAAGAGGGTGACTGATTATACAGCACCGCTCCTCTTGCACCAAGAAGATGGAGATAAAACAAATTTTAGTTTAGACAATTTAAAAGTCTATTGCTACAACTGTTACTATCTTTATGTTGGTTCTATAACATATAGAGTTAACAATGAAAAGGTAAAAAACAAAGATATTGAAGACCAAATAGACGATGATATGTACGACTATCTAAGAACTTTATAGGCTTTTATCATTGCTATGTCGAAAAGATTTATTATATTTATACTATAAATAAAAAACAACTTATGTACAATTTACGAGTTTATTTAAAAGGTGTTAAAAAAGAAAAAGACACTGAAAAGCCAACCCGCAACACCAAAAGTGTAGCATCAGACAAGAAAGGTCCTGGCAAGACCAAATTATTCAACACACTATCCTTCAGAAATGTTGCTAAGAAAGATATTAATTACATTCTTAGTTCTGTTACCAATAGAGGTAATGGGGAGATAGTTAAGCACGAAATTAGATTAGAAAAGTAAATTATGGTAAATGATAATAGAAATTCATTAGAAAGCTTTTGTCGTAAAATAGCATCAGGCTTTGCTTGGGATAAAACAGCCTGGCACGATCGAGAATATCTAAGACTTATGGTTAAAGATGTATTAAGTAATGGACATAGAGAGTCTTTAGACGACCTTTATGATATTAGAGAATATGTTTTATTACCAAGATCTCAGAAAACTTGGTGGGTTTCAAAGCAGGATCCTTCACTGAATATTAACTTCGTAGGTTCTCACCTTTTAAATGGTAAGAAATACTATTTTGGATATGCTTATGAAAGCTAGATATGTAACGAGTTTACCAAATTGGACATATAAGATATTTGTCAGAGATGCTTCAGGGAAATTAAACCATGCAGTATTAACTGGAGAAGATACCAAAGAAGTTCATATAAACATAGCAGCCTATATTCGAGACAATATTGGATGGGAAATGATAAACCACGTCACTAAAAAACCTCTTAGTGATGAGTATGGAAATCCAAATGGCGTAGAGGTAAGTACTAACTATTTAATGGGATTATTATATTAATATGAAAGACCAGGGTAGAAGAAAACAACAGATCATAGATTCTGAAATGATTGTTATGGTTATAGGCCTAATAGGCATAATAACGCTCATAGCATTTGCGGTAGTACAAAATTGCTAGGCGGATTTATAATAGAAACTGGCGATAAATTATACGTCTGTGTGAGGCAACTAAAAGACCAATACATTAACAAAGTAGAAGGTTGGGAGGATTTGCTAAAAACATTCTATAATGTCGACAGGATATTCAGAAAGAATGACAATTTATTTTTAGTAAGAGATATAGATGATGTTACCGAGTTATAAAAATATAGTTAGCAAATTAATAATATCCATTTATGGATTATTATTCGCAGGTGGAATGCCTATTTTATATGGCATAGAAATGAGCTATAGCAGATACTATTTGCACGATGCATTATTACTTGGTATATCCTTAGCACTATTAAGTATTGGATTATGGCTGCACAAAAATAGTAAATGGACAATACCATCATTGGCATTGCTATTTGTAGCTATGTTTGATATGGACTATCCATCAATACATAATGTCAGTGCATTTATATTCTTTATCAGTTCATCATGGGTAATATTCCTAGATGATCGATTTACAAGATTAGGATATTATAGTTTAATAACATACTCATTATTGCTTATACCTCAAAACGGACTTTTCTGGTTCGAGATGATTCAGATAGTAATTATATCTGGGTATCATGGATTATATTCATACAGAATGCTAAAGACCAAATTAATGAGAGAAGCAAATGACCAAACATGAACAGCACTTGATAGATCAATACAACACAAGTAGATTTGTCCACAAGGTGAACTACATAAAAACTATGGCCGAATACAATAGAGCCATGTTAGATATAGAAATAAAAAACCTAAAAAGAAAAGAAAATGACTAAAGAAATCGTAGAAGCATTACAAGCAAATTACATGGCAAAGAAGCTATCAGCAATAGCAAACCTTAAGAATTATCTAGAAAATCCTGCAGGTATTGGAGAGCATCCAGATATAGTATCTGAGTGTGACAAGCTAGTAAAAGAAATAGCATCTGCAAATGAAGGCTTAGAAACTCTGAAGGGGTTATTCGAGAATCAGCAACCTCAGGACTCTAAAGAATAATATATGCTAAGAAAGAAATATCAGCAAGACCATAGTCACTTAATAGATGAGTTGATAAGACATAATAAGCCTACAGCTATTTTATCAATAAAGCTAGTCGGACTATCTAAGATAGCAAACCATATGATATATGAGGTCTCTCTAATAGATAATGGTAATGAAAAAACTATACCAGTAATAGCTATAGATGCAACCCAGGCAATAGCAAGGCTTGACCATTATATCCAATCAGGTATACCAGAGGTCACAATGCAATGGATGCTCGGTTCAGAAAGAAACGTCCCCGACCCGCAACACCGACCAAATCGCGACAGTGCGCGCGACCAATAATGCGACAGCAGCAAATTACAAACACAGGAAATTAAGCATATGATTAAGACAGTAACCACAGTATTGACAGTTGCAAGTTTATTGGTAATGTGTTCGCCCGTTAATGGACCATACGTATCACCGGAATTACAACCAGCATATAAAGAATGGATAGATGGTTGTAAAATCAGAAACATTCCATGGAGAAGCGAAGTATCATGTATCGACTCCATATTGTATGATTCCTTGTACATTGGGTATTGGGGTAAATGCTTTGGCGACAAAATAATTGTGAGTTCGAAAAGCATAGCACCCGAGGACACCATGATGTTAAAGTTGGTTACATTCCATGAATTGGGGCATTGTGCATTTGGATTTACACATGACGATGCAGGTATAGAGATAATGAATACATATCTAAAGGAAGAGAATATTAAGTTGTATCAGTGGTTTTGGACTCCACTAGTGGACAATTACTATAACCGATACAGATTGATAGACCCAATTAGCAACGTAAAAGGATGCCTATATGAAGAATCAAATTAAAGTACGGCCGGAATGGAGAATCAATACCCTACACCAAAATGGCTCAGGATCCAAAGTGTGTGTGGAATATAGAAGCAGAAAAATGGTCTATGACAATGTACAATACCCTCAAAAGTACATAGCCAAGATAATGGAATCCGAAGAATACAAGAAGGGTATAATCGTTAACGTATATGAAATAAAGGAATAAGCTATGGGATATAGTATAGTAAAAAGAGAATGGAATCACGAAGGTCGTTTAGTCTTGGGTATACTCACAGATGGAAATGCCAATGAATTATCATATGACAATGTTCAAGAAGCCTATGCAATGGTAAGAATATTAAATGAGAATTCCAATTCAAACATTGAGTATGAGATCCGACCATCAATGGATAATCAAGACATGGAAGGTACAGGATACAGATGGACTAATAAAAAGGATGCAGATAAGAATACCACTATAGATCGACCAGAAGCCGTATATGGTACCAATATGACTGCAGATGCTAATGAAGATATACAACATATGCTTGATGTATTAGGTATAAACAATGAACCGGATGATGATCCCTCTAATTAGTTGGTGATCTCCAGGAATGGTCGCCTTAACCCCCTTTAAGTCCCCTAGGACTCCCCTGACCATGTGGTAAAATCGGGAGGTAAGTGGAAGGGAAGACCAGAATTTAAAAGAAAGGCTCATGGCCGCCCCCAAATTTTCTTAAATTATTTTGGTAGGTCCCCATTTCTGGCATAGGTCCCCCGTTTCATATAGCATAACCTTACACCCCAAAGTGACAATATGTGTCAAACCGACAAATTGTCTTGGAAAATGGACAAATAGTCTTGGTATTTATCGTAGTAATAGCCTAAAAAGTCTTATATTGTAGTGTAACTAATTGGGATTCATCCCTAACTTAAACCACTTTAATATGAATTATTCAGAAGATCAAGAAGAAAACCAAGGAATGAGCTACCGCGACCAATGTAATGCTGACCGTAACGATTACGTGAGTGAGCGTTTAGAGCGGGGAGAGATCGACGAAGAGAATGCAGCCGAGTTAAGAATGGGTGCCTAAACAACTTAAACTACTGACTATGATTACTATACTATGTTACCATTGCGATGAACCTATTACAGATAATAACTCTTCTTACTGCTGTGAAGGCTGTGAAGATGCACAAGAGACATTGGATTCATCTGATTGTGGATGACAAATTGTCTCATTATTTCGACAAATTGTCTTGGAATTTATCGTTGTAATGGCCAAAGATTTCATATATTTATAGTGTAACTAATTAAGATTAACTACTAAAACTACTAAAATGGCAAATTTATCTCTTTACGAAATCAAAACGGAAGCTCAAAATCAATTGGATGAAATCGTACCTGGAAAGGTAAAGGTGACTCTGGAAAAGAATCAGGAGACTGGTCGGAACGAATTGGTTGGATACTACGAGCAACACGGTGACAAATACATGAAGTCTGAGTCCTTTACTAATGGACTATTCAATATTGGTTTAACTCTATTCGTTAGCTACTTTGCTAAGCGTAAGGAGTACATAATGGCTT
>TARA_R110002153_G_scaffold65159_1_pt1 | contig 12997 bp, 15 predicted proteins | sample TARA_R110002153 | Tara Oceans TARA_R110002153 (sample SAMEA4398193) | marine metagenome | biome: Polar Biome; feature: [SRF] surface water layer (ENVO:00010504); material: water (ENVO:00002006), including particulate matter (ENVO:01000060) such as... | depth 5 m
AAGATTTTAAGAACTTAGCCAAAGCAGCTCAAGGAGTTAATAAAGAAATTGAAGAGATAAACAATTCAGTTGAAGGATTAAAGTTCGAAGATAAGTTAATGGCAATGGATGGGGCTTCTAAGGTACTTGCTGGCTCTGTTGCAACATTGGTAGGTGGATTTGGTTTACTTGGTATAGAATCAGAGAAACTTCAATTCCTTGAAACACAAGCAACTAACGCAATTGCATTCGCAATTGGAATAAAAGATTTATCAGAAGGTGCTGGTCAGTTAGCGGTAGCATTTAAGAAAGCAGGTATATCAGCTAAACTATTCGGTGCAGTTACTAAGAAGGCTCTTATAGCCACAGGTATAGGTGCGTTAGTAGTTGCTCTTGGAACTGTTATTGCATATTGGGATGAGATTATAGAATTGGTTCAAGGTACTACTAAATCAATTGAAGAACAAAGTAAAGTAATAAATGAGCAGATATCAGATAGTGAGCTACAAGTAGAGTTATTACGTATGGAGTACGAGAACGTACAACTACGTGGAGATGCTGGAGTGGTGGTTACTGAAGAAATAAAGAAACAATTACTATTACAACAAGAACAAAACACTTTGCTCTTAGAAGCTCTTGAATTAGATTTAGCCCGAGTTAAAGCAGAGAACGAAGAAGTAACTACTTGGGAAATGATTAAGATTGCTGCAAGTGGATATCTTGGAGTAGGTTACCAAGCAAAGACTATTGCTGAATCAATGAATAGTGAGAGTGAAGAAACTATTGGTTTAACAGATAAGATTACAGAAGCTAAGAAAAGACAGTTAACATTAGAAAAACAACTTTTGTTAATTGGACAAGATATAAAAGAAGAAAAAGGATTAGAAGAATTCCAAAACAGAGAACCAGTAGAATCAGTTAATGAAATCGAAACTGTTGGTTTAACTGAGATGGATATGGAGAAGATTCAATCAGATGCCGAATTTGAAGATTTAGTTAATTCAGAAAAAATGAAATCTAATGAATTACTTGCTAAAGCAACTATTGAAAACCAAGCTAAGTTAGATCAAGCTAGAGCATCATCAGTTGATAACTTAATTATGTTAGCAGGAGCCGAATCAAGAATAGGTAGAGCTTTACTCGTTGCTAAACAAGTTATGTTAGCAAAAGAACTTATCATGGAAGCAAAGAAAACAATTACCTTTGCGGCTCAATCAGCGGCACAAGCAACTGTAGCAACTGCAGCAGGTGCTGCAAAAACTGCAGCAATTGGTTTCCCTCAAAACATACCTATGTTGATAGGATACGCAGTTCAAGCAGCTGGAATCATTGGAGCAATATCATCCGCAGTACGTTCATCTAAATCAGCAGCTGGAGGTAAAGGTGGTTCAGCAGCAATGCCACAAGCACCAAGAATACCAAGTGGAGGAAGAGGAGCACCTAATACGGCTAATGCACAAAACGCTGATACACGTGATGAATTACAAGCAACACCTACTACACGTACCTATGTACTATCAGGTGATGTACGTAACCAACAAGAGGCTGATGCTAAACTTGCCGCTCGTAGAGTTCTATCATAAAATAATTTTAACCACAGAGGTATAATGTATATAATCTTTTATATACATGTATAGGAATATTATATGAAGAAGTCCCCAAGAATAATTAAGTTAGATATTGAAGAATTCGATTTAGAAAGCGGAGTCGATATGATTAGTCTTGTATCTGCGCCAGCTATTGAAGCTGACTTCAAATACTTTAAGTCTCAATTACACGAAAAATATAAAAAATCTAACTATTCTGATGAAGAAGTATTAGATTTATTACTCGAAGATTACTTTGATACAAACTACATAGAAGATTTACCACAAGATAGACAAGATTTAATTCTTGAACAACTACTATCCATAGGGGAGAGTCAAGAGTCGTTAGAGAGTCAAGGCTATATTATAGAAGAAGATGATGGAGAAACGCAATTTGCCATATCATCTAAACCTGACCTCTCTTCTCTTGAAGATTATGGAAAATTTAAAATAAGATATTCTTATCAAGGACCTTTAGATTCTAAGAACAGAACATTCTGCTCACAGATGAGAAAGGCTAATCTTATTTTTAGAAAAGAAGATATCAACAAACTTACTGTTACAGGTGAGAACGAAGAGTTCGGTATCTATGATATATTCACATACAAAGGTTCTTATGGTTGTAGACATCATTGGCAACGATTAAGAATATTCAAGGATGATAACGGTGATAAGATAGAGCAAACTGCAGAATCAGAAGATGCAGCAACATCTGTTAACGCCAAGCCTACAATGAATAGAAACCCTAATGGTGAGGATGTAGCACAAACAAAAGATATGGTTACTTCTAACTTTGCAGAACAAAGTAATGAAAAACAACTTATAGCAGGTCCTTTAATGATACCTAATAAGTTAATTTACCGTTACGATGATGATAATGGTGAGTACCACGTGTACTTTGCAGAAGATACTATAGAAAAGATAGCATACAAATACCTTGAGAACGGGTATCAAAAAGAAGTTAATTACGAACATTCAGAAGAAGAGAAACTAAAAGATATTACATTAGTAGAATCTTGGATAGTTAATGGCTCAAATGATAAATCAAAAGAACTGATGGGACAAGAATACCCAAAAGGAACTTGGTTTGGAATTATGAAAGTTCGTAATAAAGATATATGGGACAATTTTGTCAAAACTGGTTTAGTGCGTGGCTTTTCAGTAGAAGGTTTCTTCGCTGATTACATTATCAACGCCAGTAAAACAAAGTTCTATTACAGAACAATAGAAGGAGGAACTGAAATCTTAATTGATGAAAACTCTTTTGTTGTATTTTTACTAAAAGATGGAGAACGTCAAACTGTCATGCCTGACGGAGAATACAAGCTTACTAACGGAGAAACGTTAGTAGTTGTAGAATCAAAGGCAAAAGAAGATTCGTTCCAATCAACTAAACAATAACCAAAAGGAGATTACAAATGAACAAAGAACTAAAAGATTTAGTTAAAAAACATTTCGATTTAGTAGATGCTCCTTCAACAGAAGAAACTGTAGTTTCACAAGAACTTGCGGAAGCAGTTGTTGAAGAAACTTTAACAGAAGAAAATGTTGAAACAACTTTTGAAACGGAAATCAAGACAGCAGATGGAGAATTAACCCTTTATTATGATGGGGAAGAACTTGCAGAAGGTCTAGCGATATTCGTTATTACTGAAGATGGAAACATCCCAGCACCAGATGGTACACACGCTCTTGCGGGTGATATTACCATTACTACGGAAGGAGGTTTAATTACCTCTGTCAGTGCTGATGAGGTAGAAGACGAAGTAGAAGTTGAAGCAGAAACTGAAGAAGAAATGAGTGAAGAGGCATCCAATCAAGAACTTGGAGAACTTCATGAAGCTCTAATTAAAGCTATGGCAAGTGAGTTTAAAGAACAAATTGCTACACTTAAAGAAGAATTCAACACACAAATTAAAGCAGTAAAGGAAGAGTTCGGAGCTCAACCAGCTGCAGAAAAAACAATTACAAACAAAAAAGAAACTTACGGTCGTAGTAATACAGCGAACATAGCTTATAATCCTTCGGATTCTAAAAAAGCAGCTCAGTTCGATAGATTACTTAAAGCTCGTAAAAATTAAAAGGAGAAAATTATTATGGCAGGATTTGATGTAACAGCGTTAGACCAGTTCAATAACGAACTTGCAGGGGAATTCCTTGTAAAATCGGTTATTGCCGGTTCAACCGCAGAATACGTAACTGTAAAAGAGGGAATTAAATACAAAGAACCTCTAAACTTACAAGAGATTGACTTGGTTATCCAAGATGGACAAGGATGTGTAACAACACCTTCAGGTTCAGTAACTTACACACAAAGAGATATCCAAGTGTGTCAGAGAAGTTCATTCGATGGACTATGTTTGAGAGACTTAGATTCTAAGTATATCGGACTATTAGGACCAGCAGGTTCTTACCCTGAAACTTATGCTTTCGTTGAAGAGTACGCTTCTCAATTGGTAGCTAACTTTCAAAAGAAAAACGATGAGTTTATCTGGACTGCAACTACTGCAGCTGGAGACTGTGTTGATGGATTGAATACTTTATTAGCTTCTGGTTCAGCAGCTGGTTCACCTACTTTCGTATCATCTTCAGTACCAACTTCAACTAATATTGGTGACCAAATTGATGCACAATTAGAAGCATTAGATGTAAACGTACAAGATAGAGATGATTTGACAGTATTCATATCAATCGCTAACTTTAGAAAATACATCGTATGGTTAAGAAACACTAACAACTACTACTTCGATATGAACTCAGTAGAGAATCGTGGTTCTTTGATGTCAATGAAACATCCATTTGCTAACGTTACAATCGTTGGAACAGTTGGTTTAGCTGGTTCTAATAGAATTGTTATGGGACCTGCAAGACAAATCGTTATTGGTACTGACTTAATCTCTGATTTAGACAATTTCCAATTATGGTATGATATCAATGGTGACCAATTGAAGCACCGTATCGTAACTAAATTAGGTGTGCAAGTAGCATATCCAGAATTCTGGGTAACTAACAACCTATAATAACTGATAAATTAATTAAAAAAAGGACATAAAATTATGGCATGTGATATTACAGCAGGATTTTCTCTCGGATGTAGAGACAACGCCGGTGGAATCAAAACATTGTATATTTTGTCTGGCTCCGTAACCACAATAACTGAAGCCTCGGGAGAGATTACAGATATTTCTGGTGCAGGAATTTTTTATCAGTTTGACTTAACAAGAGGAACTTCCGATTTTACAGAAACCATTAATGGTTCAACTGAGAATGGAACAGTATTCTACGAGTCAACGGTAAACGCTGTTTTCTTAAAGATGCAATCAGCATTACGTAACCAAATGAAAGTATTGGCACAGAATCCAGACCTAAAATTAGTTGTTGAAACTAATAATGCAGGTACGGAAGGTGATAAATATTTTTACGTAGGTGAAGTATATGGAGCGCAACTTAACGGAGGACAGGGACAGACAGGAACTGCGATTGGCGATGCAAACGGCTATACACTAACCTTTACAGCACAAGAACCAAATCCAGCTATTCCAATAGCAGGAAGTGATTTAAGCACTGTATTGACAGGAATAACCATTTCAGTATAATCAATTTAGAGATAAGGGGGATAACATCCCCCTATTTCTTATTTTAAGGAGATATATGATTACTTTAAAAGAAAATCAACTCAATATAATAACATATCAAAAGGAAACCGATACACCTCTCGTAACAGGTTCTATCGACCCTTCGTTTGTTTATAATGTTATTATTTACCCTACTATGGCTAATGATACTGGCTCAGCTAGTATTACTTATACAACATCATCATCAGAGGAAAACCCTCGATGGACAACATTAGGTTTTGATATATCCTCCACATCAACATCATCATACGATGGTAACACAGTATCCGCATATGGCGGTACAACATATAATTTAGAAGTTTGGTATGGTTTACCCATAACAGGTTCAACAAGAACTTGGGGTGAAACTACAACTACTTGGGCAAGCACTACTCAACTATGGTCATTTGCTAGTGCAATTGAAGCTGATTACAATACAGTAACTGAATTTTCTACATTAGAATATAAAGATAGAATATTTGTAAGTGGTTCAACCACACCCAATCAGGTAATGTATATATCATCTAATGAAGACGCAACATACACAATCTATCAAGGATAAAGATGAAAGAATTAAATAAACACAGACTAACCATCATCCCTAAATATGGGGATTACTACTACCCAGATTCAAAAACATTTGAAGATGATAAAGGTAAGATAGTATACTATGGTCAACAGAATGATTTTCCAAGTAGTATAATTGAATTGTACAACAAATCATCAATCAATGCAACCTGCGTTAACGCTATTAGAGATGGTATTGTTGGCGGTGGTTTAACAACTCAAAACGAGGAAGTTCTAAATATAGCAAACAGAGATGGAGAATCATGGAATGATGTATTCAAGAAAGTAGCTTTAGATAGATCTCTTTTCGGTGGATTCGCATTAGAAGTTATTTGGTCTAAAGATAGAACAAAGGTAACTGATGTTTATCATATTGATTTTTCTTATCTGAGAGCTCATAGAATGAACGAACGAGGAATCATTCCTGGTTATTATGTTTCATCAGAATTCCAAAACAAAGGAAGATTAAGAGTAAAAGATGATGATGTAGCATTCTTACCAAGATTTAATAAATTGGATAGAGCTATTCCATCACAGATATATTACTTTAATCCTTACAGACCAGGCTTAAAATATTATCCTTTACCTGATTATGTAGCAGGATTACATATTATTGGTTTAGATGCGGAGATAGATAATTTCCACATGAACAATATAAAGAATGGTTTAGCACCTTCTTTATCAATTACTACATTTACTGATGCAGATAATGAAGAACGAGAAACAATTGAAAGACAATTAAGAGCAGCATATGCAGGAAGTGATAACGCAGGTTCTCTTATTTATATGGATGTGGCAAATAAGGATGAAGCACCAATCATCACTCCCATACCACAGAACGGAGCAGATGGTTATTATACTACTGTTAATGATATGGTGGTACAAAAGATACTTACTTCACACCGTATAGTTTCTCCAATGTTGTTAGGTATCAAAACCGAAGGACAATTAGGAGGAAGAACAGAGATGTTAGAATCACAAGCACTTTTCTTAAAGAATGTGATTGAACCAAAGCAATCAGATATTTTATCAGTATTTGAAGAGATATTCTCAATCAATGGATACACAGAAGCAATTGGTGTAGAACAAGTAAGAATATTTGAAGATGGTGAAGAAACAGAAGTAGTAACATCAATCGATGCAGATGCAGGTGATGATACTGATTTAGAAAATAAAATAGAAAACGAGGAGGGGATAGCATAATGGAAAATACATTATTAATTTCAGAAGCCAAATTAAAAAGATTCACAGATATAAACAACGCATTAGATCCAGATTTACTTTCTTCTATAATAAGAGAAGCACAGATTATTCATGTAACTCGTTTACTTGGTACACCATTATACGATAAGATATTATCTTTGGTAGATAACAATACCTTAACAGGCAATTATAAAACTCTTGTAAATGATTACGTACAAGATTCTTTATTATATTGGGCATACTATGAATCATTAGAATCAATTTATTTAAGACCGAGAAACGCTGGATTGGTTAAACCAACAGGCGGTGAGAATAACATAGATGCTGATATAGCATTGTATGATAAGAAAAGACAATCGGTAAAAAATAAAGCAGAATACTTTTCTGAGAGATTAGTAGACTATTTATGTTTTAATAATTCTCTTTACCCAGAATACAATCAAGCAGTAAATGATGATATATTCCCAGATCAAGGGGTTCAATTCAAATCACCAATTATTTTTCGTAATGTTGTGAGAGATGATATTGAAGCAATGGGAATCAAAGTAACAAACTCACGATACAACTATTTACCTCAATAAACGGACAACAGCAAATGGCAAATTACAATTTAACAAACCAAACAATAAGTAGTTCGTTTAGTCAACTACTTCAAAAAGATACTGATACCGAAAAGTTGGTAGATGGTGTAGGAACTCCCATAGTTGATTTAACTATTAGTGGTTCTACTACATCAGGCTTCTTTATAGGAGATGGTTCTCAACTAACTAATACTCCACAAACGGATACACCTGCAGGAACTATATCAGGTTCATCACAAGTAGATGTATTACAAACTACTAACATAGATAGAATAGCAACTACTGGTTCTAACACCTTTGATGGTAACCAAGTAGTAAGTGGTTCAGTAACTATACAAGATACTAACGCTCCGATGAGTGGATTAGTATTAAAGAATAACGCAGGTGGTGGTGATGTACAAATCATACCAGCTGGTGATTCTGTTACTACATTTAACGATGCAACCCTTACAGGTATTGCTACCTATGGTGGACAGACTTTAAGTGGTTCATGGGGAGAAGCAGGTAACATAGGTGGTGTAGGTGTAGGAGTATCTTCTACATCAGAACCTACAGTACTTAAAATAGGTACTTACGAAACATTCGAAGCATCTACAACAGGTGAAACTAGAATATTTGGTAATACTATAAAATTACAACCTTCTTCATCAGCAGGAACATCAGTACAAGTAACTGGTGATGTATCAGCATCTAACTTTACCGGTTCATTTACAGGAGATGGTAGTTCTTTAAGTAATCTAACTTTACCAAGTGGATTAGTATCTGGCTCATCACAAGTAATAATTAATGATGTAAACGGATTTACAGCATATTCACAATCAGTAGATACAAGATTAGATACAGCAGAAGTAGAAATAAATTCATTACAAATAGTAACTGGTTCTTATGCTACCACCGGTTCTAATATCTTTAATGGTTCACAAACAATAACAGGTAGTTTAATTGTTGGACAACAAGGATTTTTAGATGAAGGATTAACAGTTCCAAATGATGCAACAATTGGTCTTGACTTAAACGTAGGAAGAGGATTATTTGTAACTCAATCAGATATTGGTTCATTAGGATCAATTGTTCTTTCTTATCCATTTACAGGTTCTGCAGGTAATTTTGGTGCAGTAACACAAAAATTTGAAGATTTCGGTGGAGGTACATCATTCGAACAATCAATAACTGGAACAGATTTTAATTATTTCAAAGCACAAGAGAGTGCACTACTATTTGAAACTATCAATAGTGGTGAGATTAAGTTCTTCTCAGCTGATAATATGCAGCTGAACGCTCCAACCACCGTTGTTAATAGTAATTTATCAGTTGATATTGCAGCTGGGTTCAATCAAGCTGCTATTAGAGTAAACCCAAATTTTGATAGTACAGGGTTAGGTTTTAGAACTAGGTACAGACCTAATTCAGGTCCTGGAAGAGCTGATATGAATTTAGGTGCAATTCAACGGGCTGAGTTTTATATGGATGCAGTTTCTGGTTCCTTCGGTTCAGATCCTAATGCATATATATCCGCTACAAGAACAAGGGTAGATGGTACTGGTTGGACAATGGCGGATTTAAATACAACTACTTTTCAAAGGCAAGATTGGTTAAATGTTCCTTATAATAATTCATCAATTCCTTCCAAACCCAATTTTAAAAGAGGTTTAGAAGTAACAGGAGCTAGTTTATCTAACATACAAACAATTACAACAAGTGGAGGTTTTGCTGTAATTGATATGAATGTAGCATCCTTATTTGAAGTTACTCTTGATGCTGGTAGTGTTACTACATTTGATGCAGCAAACGTTAATATAGGACAAACTGTAAGGTTATTGGTTAATCAGAACGCAACAACTTTAGGTACTGTTACACTTGATTCTAAATTTAAACAACCTGATGGTTCTCCGTATGTTGCAACAACAACTTTAGGAGCACAAGATATGTTAACATTTACTTGTTATAATGATACAAATAGTATTTATGTTGTTCACGAAAATAAATTTGTATAATAATTTATATTTATGGTTATAGTCTAGCCAAAGATTATATTACTCATTAAAGAACCTGTTATAGAAATATGACAGGTTTTTTACGTTTTGGTAAATATTGTTATACTTATACTTAAAGGTAGTAAACATATATGGTAGAAAAATATATCAATAAGCATTATAAAGAAATTCTTAATAAGGTAAAGGGTGTCACAAGAAATCATCATTTAACTGATGACTTGTTGCAAGATTGTATCTTAAACTTTTTAGAGAAGGGTAATGATTATACAACTCAGGTTCTCAACGATGGTAAGATACAACACTATATCGTTAGGATGGCTCACATTCAATTCAATTCATCAACATCACCTTTCTATACAAGGTATAGGAAAGCATCTCGTAAAACACAGGATATAGATAATTACGATGTAGTAGAAACGGTAAGTGAACTAAAAGAAGATACAGCTAAGCTTGCAGATGATGTAAAATTATACATTAGTAAGTTACCTATATACGAAAGAACTATTACAGAGAAGCATTTATATGATGGAGTATCACAACGAGAGATGAGTAGGTACTATAACATCAATAGGATACACATCAGTAGAGATATAAACAGAGTACAGAGTAATATAAAATTAACATTTAACAGAAAAGATTATGAATCAGAATGAGTATTTGCAAATATTTGGCGCAATATCTCTTTTATACGTAATGTATAAAGGAATAAAATGGTTATGGTATAACATACCAACCATTAGTAACCCAATAAGAACGTGGGTAAAGAAAGAAGTAGTAAATTATTTAAACGAATTAAAAGATGAGTAATATTGGCACACAGATTAAAGGCTATGAAAGATATGTAATAACAACTAAAGGTGAAGTGTATTCCCTTTTACACAACAGAACAAGAAAGTTAAAGCCACAGAAAGCAACACAAAGTAAAAAAGGCTATTATCAAGTTCGTTTATTTAACGAAGAAAATCCAAGTGGTAAATTACAATACATTCATAGAATAGTTTATGAAACTTTTGTTGGTGAGATTACTAAAGGAATGGAGATAGACCATATTGATACTGATACTTCTAATAATAGTATAGATAACATACAAGCTATTAGTAGAAGAAGTAACATAAAGAAATACAATACTGTAAGATATGGTATGGATATGAGAGTACACCGTGATGAACTAATAAAAGATTATCAAGAGTTAGGTACATATAAAGCTGTTGGTGAAAAGTGGAATAAGAATCAACAAGTAATATACAGAACTATTAAAAACTTAACTCATTACTATTGCACAAAAGCAAAGAAGTTTAAAACTAGAATCTTTGATAAAAATATTAATGATGATTGGATGAATAAAGACCAGCGGTATAAAAATAGATTTGGAAAGAAAAAATGAGTGATTGTAGAATAAAACTGGGAACGTGGCTAGAATGGTTAATAGATAAGATAACCTTTGGTAACGGTACATACTATGCATATGTTGTAGCAGTAGAATGGTTAGGTTATGAATCATGCGGATGTAAAGAAAGAAAAGAATATTTAGATAATTTGATATGTTTAAGAAAAAAGAAAAAGTAGTTTTAACAATAGAGCAAGAAGCAGAAGTATTACACTTTATACAATACTGTCAAGGAGCTTCATCAAGAGGTGATTGTAGAAACCATATGTATGATATGTACACGCTGTTTAAGAACGATGGAAGAAATAGCGGTAGTTGTACTTGTTTAGATGGAGATACAGCAAAGAAGGTAAATAACTTTATTACTTCATATACCTTTAGTGATAAGATAAGATTATCAGAACGATTCCATTCTTTATTACCACACCTAGCTTTGATTAAAGAAGAAGCAGAGAAACCATTAGAAGAAGTATCATCAGTAGATATAACAGATGATATGAGTAAATTTGTAAAGAAGAAAAAAACAACAAGAAAGAAGAAAGATGGCAACACAAAGTAAACAACCTAAAAAAAGATTAACTACAAAAGGGAAGATTCTAAAAGCTTTAGAAGAAGAACATGGTGTGGTTACTACGGCCTGTAAGAAGATTGGCCTCTCTCGTTCTGCTTATTATAAGCTATGGAATGCAGATGAAAAGTTTAAAGAACAATGTGAGGATGTACAAGAAGCTGCAATAGATTTTGTAGAATCTAAATTGTTTCAACAAATCACACAAGGTAATATAACAGGCCAAATCTTTTATCTTAAAACAAAAGCCAAACATAGAGGGTATGTAGAAAGGCAAGAGATTAAACAAGAAACAACAGGAAGTATAACATTTGATTTTAATTAATGGAAGAAAACTTTACGTATAGACCATTGCCAGAGAATTGTACTATTAAAGAATCTAACATAGAAGGTATTGGTTTATTTGCAACAGAAGATATACCAATTAACTTTAACTTTGGTATTACCCATCATTGGCTAGATAATCAATTCAGAGAAGCTATTAGAACACCACTTGGTGGATTTATAAACCATTCAATTAATCCTAACTGCTTTATTGTAGATGATAGGAAGGTTCGAACTTTGTATTCGGTTAGAAAGATAAACAAAGGAGAAGAGATTGTAGTTTATTATAAATTAAACAAAAGAAGTTATCCATATTAAAATAGAATATAAAAAATAAAGAATGAGTAATATAAGGTTATTAAAAGGAGATTGTATAAAGCAATTAAAAGTATTAAAAGATAATTCAGTAGATTCAGTAGTAACAGACCCACCATACGAAATAGGATTTATGGGTAAAGGCTGGGATGATAGTGGTATAGCTAACAACCCTAAACTATGGAAAGAGGTTCTACGAGTACTTAAACCAGGAGGACATCTACTATCCTTCTCCCATAGTAGAACGTATCACAGACAAGCCGTAGCAGTAGAAGATGCAGGGTTTGAGATAAGAGACCAGATAATGTGGATATATGGTTCAGGCTTTCCTAAATCACATAACATAGGTAAGAGTGTAGATAAACTACTTGGTAATGAAAGAGATGTAGTTGGTGTAAGTGGCACAATGAATAACCATAGAGGCGATGGAAGTCACATGATGCGTAGTAGTAGTGGAGTTGATGCAAGACCACGAGAAGAAAATATAATAACCAAAGGAACATCACAATACGAAGGATGGGGAACTGCTCTTAAACCTGCACACGAACCAATCGTTATGGCAAGGAAACCTTTAAGTGAAAAGACAGTAGCAAAGAATGTATTAGAGTATGGGACAGGTGGTATAAACATAGATGGTTCAAGAATTGCAACTGATGATAAACTTGGTAGAGAGTTTAAGGTTGGAGGACAAACATTAGGAGCGGGACAATATGGATTAAATGATGGAAGAAAAACTAAACCAACAAATAATTTAGAAGGAACTTATCACGATGAAACAAAAGGTTTAGGTAGATTCCCAGCCAACATAATCTTTGATGAAGAAGCCGGTAAGATACTTGATGAACAGAGTGGAAATATAAAATCAACAGGTGGTGTAAG
>TARA_R110002153_G_scaffold17835_6_pt1 | contig 12983 bp, 15 predicted proteins | sample TARA_R110002153 | Tara Oceans TARA_R110002153 (sample SAMEA4398193) | marine metagenome | biome: Polar Biome; feature: [SRF] surface water layer (ENVO:00010504); material: water (ENVO:00002006), including particulate matter (ENVO:01000060) such as... | depth 5 m
AGAACAATAAGTAATGAAAAATATTCAAACACGCAACATTTGGTGGTGGCACAACCTGAACTAACGGGCTGTGAGTGTTTGCATTTTTTCAAAAAAAATTCAAAAAAAGCCCGTATAATGCGGGCTTTTTTACGCCTGCTCTTCCAGATAAATTGTATTAGAGAATCAAAAAATGAGTTTAGCCCAGTTAACAGAGCAGTTTGGCAAAGTAGAAACCTTAATAGTAGCCGCAGATTATGTGGCCGACCCGCTGCATGCATTCCAGTATTTATGCCAAGGTCGTAGCAATAATTTGTTATTGGAATCAGCGGAAATTGATAGCAAAGACAATCTAAAAAGTTTGTTATTGGTAGATGCCGCCATAAAATTAGAATGCCATGGTCAGCAAGTGTCTTGCCGAGCGTTATCAGAAAACGGTCATGCCGTATTACCGATGTTTGATGAATATTGCCCAGTTGGCGTGACCCATGAATATGATCCCGCTAAAGGTTTGGTCACTCTGACTTTTCCTGCAGCAGACACTGAAATTGATGAAGACAGTCGTTTAAAAGCCCCCGCGGTATTTGACGCATTACGCTTGATCACCAATAAAATCACCGCTATTCGCCAGCACCCTAATGCAGTATTTTTAGGCGGTGCATTGGCATATGATTTATTGGCGAGTTTTGAAAAACTCCCAGAAGTTGCAGATAGCGCCAATACTTGCCCAGACTTTGTGTTTTATCTAGCTGAAACTTTGGTCATCATCGACCACCAAACTCAGCAAAGCGAAATCATTGGTAGTGTGTTTAGCGGTAAAAATGTCGCGAATAACTATTTTTCGGTTAGCCAAAGACTTGAACAAGTTAAACACAAACTAAGCACCATCAAACCTTTAGCTGAGTTACCTAAAACAGCCATTACAAATGATGATCTAGAGGTCAATAAATCAGACCAAGAATACATAGATGATGTGATCAAACTAAAAGAAAACATTCTAGCTGGCGATATTTTCCAAGTGGTGCCTTCACGCACCTTTAGTTTGCCTTGCCCTCATCCTCATGATGCATACCGTGCTTTAAAACAACAAAACCCTAGTCCTTATATGTTTTTCCTACAAGACGACGACTTTTGTATGTTTGGCGCATCGCCAGAGTCGGCATTAAAATACACCAAACAAACCAACCAAGTGGAAATTTACCCTATTGCTGGCACTCGGCCCAGAGGCAAACGTGCCGACGGTAGTATCGACTTAGACTTGGATTGCCGTTTAGAGCTTAATCTTCAAGAAGATCAAAAAGAACGAGCCGAACATATTATGTTGGTGGATTTGGCGCGCAACGACGTAGCTAAAGTATCTAAACCCGGCACCCGTTATGTGACCGATTTACTCAAGGTTGACCGCTATTCCCATGTAATGCATTTAGTGTCTCGAGTAGTTGGCCAATTACGCGATGATTTAGATGCACTCAATGCCTATCAAGCTTGTATGAATATGGGCACCTTAGTCGGCGCCCCCAAAGTAAGTGCCGCCACATTAATTCGTCAAGTAGAAAAACAACGCCGTGGCAGTTATGGCGGCGCAGTAGGTTATATCAACAACCAGGGTGATATGGATACTTGTATTGTTATTCGTTCAGCTTTTGTGAAAAACGATACTGCTTATATTCAAGCGGGTGCAGGAGTAGTGTTTGACTCAGATCCACAATCAGAAGCTGATGAAACCCGTGGCAAAGCCCAAGCGGTTATCAGTGCTATTATTTCCAGCTCGCAAACAAAGGGAGCCTTATAATGACTTCAGTTGCCGCTCAAACTAATAAACCTATCTGTGTATTTTTGTTGGATAACTTTGATTCATTTACCTACAACCTAGTGGATGAACTTCGAACCTTAGGCCTTGAATTAATTGTGTATCGCAATAGTGTATCGGCTGATGTGATTTTTCAAAAAATGTGTAACGAAGCTCAGCAGACAAACGAAACTGGCCAAGATAAACAAGTGATGCTGATGTTATCACCTGGCCCGGGCAACCCTTCACAAGCGGGGTCAATGTTGGAACTTCTTAGTCTAGTAAAAGGCCAATTCCCAGTGTTGGGAATTTGTTTAGGCCATCAGGCGATTGTTGAGTCTTATGGTGGTGATATTATTCGTGCAGATAAAGTGATGCACGGTAAATCCTCTTTAATTGAACACTGCGCTGATAAAATGTTTACTAACATGCCACAGCCGTTACCCGTTGCTCGTTACCATTCGTTAATGGCTAGCAATATCCCTGAGCAGTTAACTGTATTAGCAAATTTTGCCAACATCCCTATGGCAGTGGCACATTTGCAAGATAAAATGCTGGGGTTTCAATTCCATCCAGAATCTATTTTGACTTCTCATGGTAGCCAGTTGTTAATGCAAAGCATTAAATTTTTAACCCAAGATAAGGTTTAGGCAATATGATCCACACTATTCTTGAACAACTCTATCAAGGCAAAAATCTGAAACAGGATGATGTCACTCAAGCATTCTCGCAAGTAGTGACAGGTCAGGTGGATGACATTGTTTTATCTTCTTTACTTACAGCCTTAAAAATCAAAGGTGAGCAACCGGAAGAAATAGCCGGTGCCGCCGCAGCCTTAATAGCCAACGCAGGTGCATTTCCTCGCCCCGATTATGAATTTGCAGATATAGTAGGTACAGGTGGTGATGGCCATAATACGATTAATATCTCCTCGGCATCAGCTATAGTGGCAGCAAGCTGCGGAGTCAAAGTTGCTAAACATGGCAATCGCAGTGTTTCCAGTAAATCTGGCTCGGCTGACTTATTCAAAGCCTTCGATTTAGACTTAACTATGTCCCCAGACACCGCCCGAAAATGCCTTGATGAATCAAACCTGTGTTTTTTGTTTGCACCAAATTATCACTCGGGTATTCGTCATGCCATGCCAGTGCGCACCACCTTAAAAACTCGCACCCTATTTAATTTATTAGGCCCTTTGGTTAACCCAGCTCGCCCTAGTCATATCATTATTGGTGTATATGCTCCCGAGTTGTTGATGCCTTTTGCTAAAACCCTACAATTATTAGGCTATCAAAAAGCCTTAGTAGTGCATGGCAGTGGTTTAGATGAATTTGCCTTACATGGCGACACCCAAGTGGTGGAAGTAAATGGTGATCAATTAACACAAACTAGTGTCTCACCCGCTGACTTTGGACTTGAAAACTATCCGTTAGACGCCATTAAAGGGGGGGAGCCAGAAGAAAATAAAGCCCTAATTGAAGATGTGTTATTAGGCAAAGGCCAAGCAGCTCACCAAGCTGCTGTAGCCATGAACACTGCAGCATTACTAAAACTATGTGGCAAAGTACAAACCTATGCCCAAGGGGCTGAAATGGCAATCAAGGCTATGCAGCAACAACTTCCATTGGCCACTATTAAGCAGTCGGCTACCATCAGCCAAAACAAGTAAAGGGTAAAGTTAACTGACATGGCTAACGTATTAGAAAAAATTGTTATAGACAAAAAGTTAGAAATTGCCCAACGTAAAATCGACTTACCACTAGCGAGTTTTATTGATGGCTTAACGCCATCAGACCGCAGCTTTTATGATGCCTTGGCGCAGCCCAATGCTAGCTTTGTTTTAGAATGTAAAAAGGCTTCACCGTCTAAAGGTTTAATTCGTGAAAATTTTGATTTAGATGAAATCATTCAAGCTTACAGCCCCTACGCGGCCTGTATATCGGTACTGACTGATGAAAAATATTTTCAAGGTAAATTTGAATACCTAGAATATGTCCGAAGCCGTGTTACACAACCGGTGATCAATAAGGACTTTTTTGTTGAACCTTATCAAATTTATTTAGCCCGCTATCACAATGCCGACGCGGTGTTATTGATGTTGTCTGTGTTAGATGACGAGCAATATCTTGAATTGGCCAATATTGCTGATCAATACCAGCTCGACGTGCTGACAGAAGTCAGTAATGAAGAAGAAGTTCTTAGAGCCTGTGCTTTAAAAGCTAAAATCATAGGTATTAATAATCGCGACTTACGTGATCTAAGTACCGACCTGGCAACAACAGAACGTTTGGTGCCATTAATAAATCAACATGCTGAACATGAGCACGTGATAATTTCTGAATCAGGTATTTATAACCATCAAGATGTACGTAGATTAGCACCACTAGTCGAAGGCTTTTTAGTGGGCAGCTCATTAATGTCCGAACAAGATATCGAATTAGCGGCAAAACAGTTGCTGTATGGAACAGTAAAAATTTGTGGCACAACCAGTTTAACTGGTGCCAAGTTGGTTAAAGACAGCCCAGCTAGTTTTGCCGGTTTGATCTTCGCCGAAAAATCCAAACGTTTTGTGACCTTAGAACAAGCCAAACAAATAACTATAGCGGTGCCATTTAGCTATGTTGGTGTATTTGTTAATGCACCTATTGAGCAAGTGGTAAAGTACACACAAGAATTAGAATTAGCTGCGGTTCAGTTGCACGGTCAAGAAGACCAACCTTATATCGACAATTTACGTAGTAAATTGCCAACCAACTGTCAGATTTGGTTAGCCAAAGGTGTGAAAGATACCTTACCCACTCTAGATGAAAGTGGCGTTGACTACTTTTTATTAGACTGCCAAGTAGGCGATCAGTCAGGTGGTACAGGCCAAGCCTTTAGTTGGCAACTGTTAGATGCGATAACCGACAAGTCCGACATTATACTTGCCGGAGGCATCACCCCAAATAATGTTAAACAGGCGGCTAATGTAGGAGTCGCCATGCTCGACTTAAATTCAGGTGTAGAAAGTGCACCAGGCATTAAGCAGCAACAAAAAATTAATCAGGCTTTTAGCCAGCTTAGAAATTATTAAAGCTAAAAACATATTCACCACAGAGGACAGAGCGCTTCGCTAACACAGAGATACAATTTTAAGAAATACATTTCTTTTCTCTGTGCTCTCTGTGTCTCTGTGGTAGTAATTTGCTTTTGTGGCGAACTCATAATTATGTCGCATAAAGCTAAAACCGTTTTAAAAAGTGAGAGATAAATGAATCATTTAGACAGTAAATTTGGTGACTATGGTGGTATGTATGTACCCGAGTTGCTGATCCCTGCCCTCGATCAACTTGAGCAGGTTTTTATTGATGCCCAGAAAGATCCTGAATTCCAAGCGGAATTTATGGGGTTGTTAAAAGATTATGCAGGTCGTCCAACGGCTATGACTTTGACTAGAAACCTAGTCAGTAACCCCAAGGTAAAACTATACCTGAAGCGTGAAGATTTATTACACGGCGGCGCCCACAAAACCAATCAAGTATTGGGGCAAGCGCTATTAACCAAACGCATGGGTAAAACTGAAGTCATAGCTGAAACAGGCGCAGGGCAACATGGTGTGGCCACAGCATTAGCTTGTGCATTAATGGGCTTAAAAGCACGCATTTATATGGGTGCCAAAGACATGGAGCGCCAAGCACCTAACGTATTTAGAATGCGTTTAATGGGCGCAAAAGTGATCCCCGTTAATTCAGGCTCTGGTACTTTAAAAGATGCGGTTAACGAAGCCATGCGCGACTGGTCAGCCAATTATGACAAAGCCCATTATTTATTAGGCACCGCAGCAGGTCCGCATCCTTTCCCGACTATAGTACGTGAATTCCATCGTATGATTGGTGAAGAAACCCGTGCACAAATTATGGAAAAAGAAGGCCGCTTGCCAGACGCAGTGGTCGCTTGTGTAGGCGGTGGATCCAATGCTATTGGTATGTTTGCTGATTTTATCGATGAACCTAGCGTAAGATTAATAGGTGTAGAGCCAGCTGGTAAAGGGGTTCACACCAAAGAACACGGCGCAGCGATTGGCAAAGGCACCAAGGGTGTTTTGCATGGAGCATACAGCTATATCATGCAAGACAACGACGGTCAGATTGAAGAATCCTATTCAGTATCTGCCGGACTCGACTATCCAGCTGTTGGCCCACAGCATGCTTATTTATCTGATATTGGTCGTGCAGAATACGTATCGATAACCGATGAAGAAGCGCTCAATGCGTTTCAACTGTTGTCTCGTAAAGAAGGCATTATCCCTGCCCTTGAATCTTCACATGCCCTTGCCCATGCGTTAAATATGGCTGATGAAGCTGAAGACGGCACTATTATAGTGGTGAATTTATCTGGCCGTGGCGACAAAGATTTAGCCCACGTCCATAGCATTTTAGGAGATCAAATCCATGAGTAATTCTGCTGATCGTTACGGCGATATGTTCGAACAACTTAATGCTAAAAATGAAGGCGCATTTGTTCCTTTTGTTATGGTAGGTGATCCTGATATACAAACCTCAGTGAATATCATCAAAGCTTTGGTTGAGGGTGGAGCGGACGCTTTGGAATTAGGTTTCCCATATTCTGATCCTATTGCCGACGGCCCAACTATCCAACAAGCGAGTATTCGTGCGCTGTCGAATAAGATTAAAACTGATGACTGTTTTGAAATCATTCGCCAAGTACGTGAAGCTCATGCCGACATTCCTATCGGTTTATTGTTATACAGTAACTTAGTGCTTAAACGTGGCATCGAAAAATTCTACCAAGACGCAGTCAATGCGGGAGTTGATTCGATTTTGATTGCCGATGTACCGCTACGTGAAGCTGACCGTTTTATTGCCATAGCCAAGCAAACAGGTATCAAACAAATTTTGATTGCACCGCCCAATGCCAGTGACGAAACCTTTGCTGAAATTGGTCAAAAATCGCAGGGTTATACTTACTTATTAGGCCGTGCAGGTGTGACGGGCGCAGAAACAGCCGTGAGTATTCCAGCCAGTGAATTGATAGACAAACTCACTCAGTATAAAGTGGCTCCACCACTACTTGGTTTTGGAATATCCACGCCAGTACAAGTTGCAGATGCAATTAAATCAGGTGCTGCAGGGGCAATTTCAGGCTCGGCAACTGTGAATATTATTGCTGAAAACCTCAGCCAACCAGAGGTGATGCTAGAAAAACTAAAAAGCTTCGTCACCAATATGAAATCGGCTACTTACAAGTAGTCGTTTAATTTTTCATAATTAAATAGGATCCGCCATGTGGTATGTGATTTATTCCGAAGATATTGAAAACAGTTTATCTCTTCGCAAACAAACAAGAGCGGCGCATTTAGAGCGTCTACAACTATTAAGCGACCAAGGGCGATTATTAGTGGCTGGTCCCTGCCCCGCCATTGACAGCGAAGACCCAGGCGAAGCAGGCTTCACCGGCTCATTGGTGATCGCTGAATTTAATAGTCTAGAAGAAGCTCAACAATGGGCAGATATCGACCCTTATGCATTAGCAGGGGTTTATCAAAAAGTAGTAGTGAAGCCCTACAAAAAAGTACTTCCCTAAACAGCTAACGAGCCTTATATGAGTTACACACCTAACCTTGAATCACTTATGCCTGCCATTGATTTAAGTGCCATGCGCGCCCAAGGCGCTGGCGGGCAAAACGTGAATAAAGTATCTAGTGCCATTCATCTAAGGTTCGATATTCAATTAGCTGCTATTCCTGAATACGTCAAACAAAAACTTCTCTCTGGTAAAGATAAACGCATCACCCAAGAAGGTATTTTGATTATTAAAGCCCAAAGCCATCGTACTCAAGAAATGAATAAACAAGATGCATTCGAAAGGCTGACTGAAATTTTAGTAGAAGCAGGTAAATTACAAAAAGCCCGCCGTGCTACTAAACCCAGTAAAAATTCACAAATAAAACGAGTGGATAGCAAAGTAAAATCAGGAAGAACAAAAGTATTACGAAAAAAGGTGGATTTTTAACGAATACCTCGCAAGCAGTTTTTTATAGTAAAGGTAGAGTTATAGAAGTCATCTAGCAATCAAAATCCCTCAGATAAATTAGCTTTCAAACCAAAGGTTGAGTTATTCGAATATGTGCCGATACAACACTTGAGTGTTATCTGAGGTGATATATGAGTAAATTAGAAGAATGTACTAATAATAAAGTCATTTATGGTCTGACTGTATTGCTTATTTGGGTCACGTTAAGTGGTTGTATGCAAAGTAATGCAGCAACTACGGATAATGAATTTACGATGTCGGCCAAGCCTCAAAAACTGATTACAGATAATACTTTGAAAGTTGTTAACGCGGCATTTTACTCAACATTTGTTTTAGGAGAGTGGCGTTATAAAGGAGCCAAAAATCTTAGAGGTAAGATCAACGCTTACATTCAAATTCCTGCACCATTAGACATGAGTAAAGAAGTCCAAAAATCCTACCTGCGCACTGCTATATGCCCATCATCTGCACACAAAAATATGTGGAATGAGATAGATGGCATCCCTTTGAGCATTCATATCTATACCCACGGACAAAGAAACAGCCTTTATGTGGATTGTATAAACCCGTTTATCACAGGATAGTAAATTTTTGCAAACTGACCAATAGATTACACCTGCGCTTATGGGTGCCAGTTGGTTTAAAGTTAGTTCAGCTAAAATTCAGCCCCAATAGATTAATCTTGTAATCACTTTAAACAGGAGTGGTTACATGAAATTATTAATAACAAGCGCAATACTACTTTTAGCGGTTTCTCCTTTGGCGTTAGCTAAACATCAGAATAATTATCATAATAGTAGTCAGCATAGCCATAGAGAATTTAAAGCTAAGGTCATTAATGCTACTCCTATCTATAAATACCTGACTGTCAGTCAACCACAAACATACTGTGAACCGGCAGTAATACGTAAAACTTATAATCAGTCTCATGATAAAAGCGCAGCTATAGTCGGCGGTATTATAGGTGGTGTGATTGGGCACGCTGCGAGCGACAGCAAACACAAAGGTTTAGGTACTATAGTAGGCGCAGTAATCGGAAGTTCACTAGTACATAACATTGATAATGCTAACAATAAATACTCACGTACCTATCAAACAGTACCCAAAAGCTGCGTAACTAGGCACAAGACAAGCAGTAAAATACGTGTATTAGATGGATATGAGGTGACTTATCGCTTACAAGGGAAATTATATCAAACCTTTAGCCAACACAAGCCTACTAAGTATATCCGTATCTATGACTAACTCAGAAGTATGTGCAACTCATACCCTAATCCGATAATAACAAAAGCAATTGCTTTTAAGTCAATTGATGATTGGGGTAAACTAAAGTTTGAGCATCAACTAACAAGAGTACAATTTTGAAACAGAATCCTTACATTAGATTTATTATTGTTTGCTTAATGGCTATATCGTTAAGCAGCATATCTGTTTCTGCTCAAAATCCTGAAACACCTCCAAAAACCAAATCTGAAGCCGCAAAAAAGGCGCAACAAAAGGTTAGTGGTAGAGTGTTAAGAGTCGATCAAAATAAAAGTAAATATCGAGTCAAAGTGTTACAAAAATCTGGACGAGTTATCTCTGTCGATGTCGACAAAAAATCAGGGCAAGTCAGTAAAAAACAGAAAAAAGATTAGACAGATTTTCGTAATGCTGGAAGTAAAAATCACCTCCAGCGAAGATTAACACAAAGAATAAATAGGCTCTAAATGCGCATACTAATTGTAGAAGATGATAGTCGTTTACTTACTCAACTTGACATATTACTGCAAAAAAATGGCTATAGTGTGGACTTGGCAGATGATGGTGCAAAAGCGTTATTTTTATTGCAAGAACATACCTATGACTTGGCCATTATTGATATAGGGTTACCTGTAATTGATGGCTTTGAAGTGATCCAAAAAGCTCGTAAAAATGACGTCAGTTGCCCAATATTAATTCTGACAGCACGTGACAGATGGCAAGAAAAAGTCGAAGGACTGGATGCAGGAGCAGATGATTACCTAACCAAACCTTTTCACAATGAAGAATTGTTGGCGCGAATTAATGCCCTAATACGCCGAGCCGCCGGTAAAGCCCACCCGACAATAGAAAAAGGTCCTCTCACCCTTGATACTCTTAGTGAAGAAGTAACTGTTAACGGCCAATACATTGAACTTACCGCGTACGAATACAAAGTATTAGAATACCTATTGCTCAATCCACAAAAAGTGATATCTAAAACCGAGCTTACCGAACATATCTATGATCAGGACTTTGACTTAGACAGTAACGTCATTGAAGTTTTTGTAGGGCGCTTACGTAAAAAGATTGATCCAGATGGTAGCTTTAATCCCATTGAAACACTCCGTGGCCGAGGATATCGTATTAATCGTGAGCTCTAACTTGATTAGGAAAGCTAGTGCATAACCTTTCCCTTAGATTAAGGAGTTTTGCTGCCGCTATACTCGCATTGTTGATTTTTATACCTCTTACGGCAGTCACCTTAGAGCAAGCTTTCAACAGCAGTTTAAGTCAATCAATGTTGCAACAACTGCGGGTGCAAAGCTTAACCTTAATATCTGAATTTGAATTAGATGACAGTAGTAACCAAGCAGTCATGCCTGAACAGCTGTATAACGACCAATTCAATATTCCTGGATCTGGTCTGTATGCGTTTATTCAATCCCACGAGGGCGTGCTTTGGCAGTCATTATCTACCCTCAACTGGCAGCAACAACCTGAATTTATTGCGCCAGATATAGGCTCAGAAGCTTTTATCGAAGATTTTCTAATGCAAAACAACTACTTTTTATATGCCTATACCGCAGAATTTGAATCGTCTGGGGGTTACCTGCCAGTGAGCTTTTATATCCTCCAAGATAAACAAGTGTTTAATAGCGAGAAAAGAAAATTCGCTAATACTTTATGGAATTGGTTAGGCCTGATTGCGCTACTATTACTGGTTTTATTATTGGTTAGTTTAAACGCTGCGCTGTTACCAATAAGTAGGCTAAACAAACAAATACGCTTAGCTGAAAGTGGTCATCTCAAACGAATAGATCAGCGCTACCCACCCGAACTGGAAAAACTCAAAAGCAGCATCAATCATCTACTAGAAACCGAACAACAACAGCGCAGTCGCTACAAAAACAGCCTAAGCGATTTAGCCCACAGCCTTAAAACACCATTAGCAGTGTTATCTGGAACAGCAGGGCTACCTGAACAGGCCAAAGAGCCTATCAGTCAAATTAACCTACAGATACAGCGACAGCTCAAACGAGCCGTCGCTGGCACCACCAGCTCTTTCGAACAAGCCGTCACTATTAAACCTGTAGTGGATAAATTATTTAACGCTATGGATAAAGTATATGCCGACAAACACCTAACACTGACCCATGATATTCCAAACCAAGAATTAGGCTTTAACGGCGACATGACGGATTTGATGGAATTATTAGGCAATGTGCTAGACAACGCCTGTAAAGCAGCAACCAAGGTCGTCAAACTATCAGTATTAACTAATCAAAACACCTTACAAATCCAAATTGAAGACGACGGCCCTGGGATCCCAAAAGACAAACGCGAACAATTGTTAGAAAGAGGCACACGTTTAGACAGTTATAAAGAAGGTCAAGGCATAGGCATGGCGGTGGTGGCAGATTTAGTCAGTGCATACCAAGGTCAACTAGAAATAAAACAGAGTGATTTAGGTGGAGCCAAACTCATTTTGATTTTTCCGATCAGAGTGTGAAAATAACCAAAAAGTGCCAAAATCATTATATTGAAATGTCAGATGGTTTTTTAGTCCTTTGATTTTAAATGATTTTTTAACTGGCATAATATCTGCTTTATCTGTTAAAAATATCAATAACTAAAATTTAGGGAACCCAGATGGCCGTAATACTCGAAGATAGACCGATTGAAAATGTACGTGAAGAAGTGATTGATACTTTGATTTATAACTACAGTCATGGCGTAATTTCTAATGACGCTTTTGAACGCAGATTAGATCAAGCCATGGCGAGTAAAAACCATCAAGAGATATTCAATTTAGCGGCAGATCTAGATAAAACCACAGATACAGAATTCACCTCACAAAAAGAGCGTCAATTCAACGTCAACTATGCGGCCGGCGACAACGACGAATCCGAGACCATAGTTAATATCCTTGGGGGCTCCTGCCGCAGCGGTCAATGGACAGTGCCTCGTGAGATAAAGATCATTACCTTATTTGGAGGGGCTGATATCGATTTTACTGACGCTATATTTACAACCCCAAACGTCACCATAAAAATACTCTGTCTATTTGGCGGTACTGATATTTCCGTACCTGAAGACATCAATATAATCTCAAAAGCCTTTTGTATTTTAGGTGGCATAGATAATTCCGCTCCTTCCATCGCCTCACGCCAAGCGCCTACCCTCACAATTGAAGGCTTAGTGATGTTTGGAGGCTTAGACATCAAGATCAAACGTACGATAAAAGAGAAGTTTGTAGCCTTTGCTAATCAGATGAAAACTATGTTTAATAATAAAGCTTAACAGCAGTTGCGAGTTTCTAGCGACGAGCTGCAAGTAAAAACAAATCGGTAGCCTCTGATTAGCCAGTTCCAAATTATTACTCTATCTGCTTATAAACTCAGCTTAAGTACTCTGATAAAAATAACCTCGCACTGCTTAAAAGAAGGCAGAGCTAGGTATTGCTTAGGATGTTTATTTTGGTTACTTATTCAAATTTGTTTCTAAAACTTTCTGGCAGTTGGATGGCGCAGCGTTTTTGCATATCAAATAATACCGAAGTCGCAATATTCTGCGCAGCTTGTTCACCTGTATCACTTAAATACATCACCTGTTTATAGCGAATAGACTTATTGCCGAGCTTTTCCAGACTACACTCAATATGGACCAAGGCGCCAACAGCTACCTCACTTGCATAATCAATTTCGTGTCTTACATCCGCCCAACCAATCTGGTTGTTACGCGCTTCTACTGCGTTATGCCCCAGAGTATGCATAAAATGCTGCATGGCATCATCAAACATGCCTACGTAATTACGGGTATTTAAATGCCCCATTTCGTCACATAACCAAGGGTGAGCGACGCCTTGAAAGGTAACGACTGGTTTATTGAGCATTGCTATCGGCCTCTATGATGGTTTTGATACGATGCCAAGCATCCAAAGTTGCGGCTTCATTATAAC
>TARA_R110002153_G_scaffold166870_4_pt1 | contig 12973 bp, 11 predicted proteins | sample TARA_R110002153 | Tara Oceans TARA_R110002153 (sample SAMEA4398193) | marine metagenome | biome: Polar Biome; feature: [SRF] surface water layer (ENVO:00010504); material: water (ENVO:00002006), including particulate matter (ENVO:01000060) such as... | depth 5 m
CTTGTCACCAGAATTACGCTCCCTGGTGGGTTATTCAATTTATCCCCCTTTTATGGGCATGGTGGACGGCAAACATCCTCTTCGCCTGCTCGACGAATAGCTCAGCTCGATGTTTTATGGCAATCCCAAGAAAGAAGAGTTTACTCTGGAAGCCCAAAATAAAATCGTAATAAAAATTACCAGAGTATGACTATTGGTTGACTATATATTTTACTATTTTTTCTAAACGGGGATCATCAGGATCTGAAATACTGGTACTACCTACAATATTCCCAGTTTTGTCAATAAACACAGTAGTGGGTGTACCTTTCACATGAAATAAATCCCTGCCTAGATCATCACCATTTATTAGGGTTTTAAAACTCATGCCTCTGCTATCTAATTCTTTTTGAGGTCTGGCTCCGTCGTCTTCTCTGATACTTATAGCAATCATTTGCAAGCCCTCAGCTTGATACTTTTTATAGAGTGAGTCTAAGCCTGGTTGAAGTTTTTTACAGTAGGGACACCAAGTCGCCCAAAAATGAATCACTAGGGGCTTGCCCAGAAAGTCGGATGACTTAACTAATTGCCCCGCTTCATTGTATAGTTGCCATGCTGGCATTTTCGATAACTCTGTAGTTTTAACCTGCTCTTGGGCAAAACAAAAAGTAGTAAACAAGATAACCGTAAGAAAAGTAAAAATTCGTAACATAGCAATAATTTATTTTATGGAGTTTACAAATTAGAAAGCGTAAACCAACAATATCTTTCAGTAGAAAAACAACTTCTTTATGGGTATTGGCATTAAATAACTACTCATCAATCAATAACATTAATGTGAGGACAACTGTGGATAGTGGGAAGAATAACAAATGACATGGTTTGAGCGTTTCGAACAACATAAAAGTCGCTATCTATATTTATTAATGGGCGCGTACTTTTTCATCAACAGTACAATCAATGCCACCTCAGACTGGATGGAAGAAACCCGAGATGGTGTGGCAAATTTCCATATCATAGAACCTTTTCTGTGGGAGTATTCCAGTGCCATAAGCATTTTATTGCTGTTACCTTTATTAGCCATATTCTGGCAACACAACCCACTTAAACTCACGCAGATTAAAAGCCAACTAGGCAAACACTTAGTCGCGTCACTGGTGTTTTCAATTTTACATGTGAGCATAATGGTCTTGATTAGAGAAACCGCTTACTGGTCTGCAGGAGGAAATTACGACTTTGGGCCAATCTTGCGAGAGTTCATTTACGAATACCGCAAGGATGTTTGGAGTTATGCGTTTTTTTTACTTTTTTATCAGTTATATCAATTTGTCTACAGCCGTCTTAAAGGTGAAGCTAACCTAATTGACGCAGAGTCAACACAACAAATACCGCCCCCAGTTCCTGAGCATCTACTTGTTAAAAAACTCGATAGAGAATTTTTGGTTAAAGTCGATGATATTGAATGGATGGAATCAGCAGGTAATTACGTTAATCTACATAGCGGTGGTCGTATCTATCCACTGCGGTCTACTCTAGCTGACTTAAGCAAACGACTCGCCGAAAAAGGTTTTTGTCGTACTCACCGCTCATACGCTGTTAACTTTTCAGCCATAGACCATATTAGTTATCAGCCAAGTGGTGATGGCGAGATTAATTTAAAAAATGGTAAGGTGGTGGCGTTATCTAGGCGCTATAAGGATGAGTTCAAGCAACGCTTAGAGTAGTTGCTAGAGAATAAAAAACACACTTTGAGAGCTAAACAATTGGTTGATTAGCCCTACCACTACTGTCATCAAACCGACACTTTAGTGGCACTAAAGTGTCACACTTAATGATTACCCTTAGCTCAGCCAAATCCTGAGCTGTAGGTAAATCTATGTTCACTGTGTCCGAAGTCCTTGAAAAACACTATCCCAAGGCGGTTAATAAGCCGCTATTATCAAAAACACTTAGTTTTGTGCTTAGACATCTATTACACGAACGAGAGATGCAAGAGTTTGCTCAAGAGTATCCCCATTACCAAGGTTTGGACTTTGCTGAACAAGTACTCGAGTACTTTAATATCAGCTACTCTGCACGAGATGTAGAAAAAGAACGCCTCCCCAGTCAAGGTAAATTGGTGATTATTGCCAACCATCCGATCGGCTCACTCGACGCTTTAGCATTAATTAAATTAGTCAGCGAAGTCAGGCAAGATATTAAAGTGATTAGCAACGACATGTTAATGGCACTCAAGCCCATGCACTCGATATTATTGCCGGTTAACAACATACAAGGCGGCACGGCAAAACAGCAGATTCAGAATATCCAAGCACACCTTCAAGCTGAGGGTGTGGTGATAATATTCCCAGCTGGCGAGGTATCGCGCTTACGGCCACAAGGCATTAGAGACACGCGCTGGCAAAGTGGTTTTTTACGTATAGCCAAACAGGCCAAGTCACCTATTTTACCGGTCTTTATAGACGCCAAAAATTCGCCACTGTTTTATGGGGTATCGATGCTCTACAAACCCTTAGCCAGTATGTTGCTGGTCAAAGAAATGTTTAACCACAAACGTCACCATTTACCTATGCGCATCGGCGAACTTATTCCTTTTGAGTCATACAGCAATAACAAAATCACCCGTAATCAACATGTGGCATTATTTAAAAAGCACCTCTATAAAATAGGCCATAACAAACCTGGGATATTCGATACTCAAAAAGCTATAGCTCCAGCAGAAAACCGCGCAGAATTACAACATGCCTTAAAAACGCAATGTGAAGATTTAGGTGAAACCAGCGACGGTAAGGTGATGTACCTATATCAACATCAAGGTAGTTCTCCCATACTTAGGGAAATTGGTCGTTTAAGAGAATTAGCCTTTAGGGCTGTGGGTGAAGGCACCAACAAACGCCGTGATATCGACCGCTACGATGCATTTTATTACCACTTGGTTTTGTGGGACAAAGAAGACTTAGAAATCGCAGGAGCCTACCGTTTTGGTGATGCCAAAACGATCATCGAAAATGAATCAGTCACTGGCCTATATTCGGCAAGTTTATTTGATTACGGCCCAGCAATGGCTCCATATTTTGCCCAAGGTTTAGAGTTAGGCAGAAGTTTTGTGCAGCCTAAGTACTGGGGGAAACGTAGCCTAGACTACTTATGGTTTGGCATCGGGGCTTTTCTGCATCGCCATCCTAGGTTTCGTTACCTATTTGGCCCAGTCAGCTTAAGCGACCACTACCCTAAAGCGGCCAAAGATTTATTGGTCCAGTTTTACACTTTATATTTTGGCCGCTCAGACGGCATTGCCAACTCTAAATTACCTTATCTATTACCTAAAGATTACTCACATAGTTTTAGCGGTGAAAACTACAAAGCAGACTTCAACCAACTCAAACATCAGTTAGCTAATATGGCTATGGCTGTGCCGACACTTTTCAAACAATACACAGAAACCTACCAAGAAGGTGGCGTGCATTTTATTGACTTTAATATCGATCCAGACTTTAACCATTGCGTAGATGGATTAGTGTTAGCAGATTTAGATACTTTAAAACCGAAAAAGCGCGCCAGATATATGCCGGGTCCAAAAACAGCTGAAACACCAGCAAAGATAGTCTGACGTAGAAGAGTGTTTATTTAGTTGTTAACAAGTGTGGTAAGAAATGGGAAATTTCACTTATTTCAATCATCTTCTTGAGCTTACAAAAATATACTCGTAAGCTCGAGCTCTCTTTAGGCTAGTAACAAGTAGCGCTATGCACGCAGTATTTTTAGATCAACAGACTTTCAGTTCAAACATTTCCCTGAGCGCCATTGAACAGCAGTTAGGATCCTTAACCTGTTTCCCTACCACATTAGCCGAACAAATCATCGAACGTTGCCAACATGCGGATATCGTCATAACCAATAAAGTGCTATTAAACGCGCAAACCTTAAAACAATTACCCAAGCTTAAATTAATCTGTATTGCCGCTACAGGCACTAACAATGTTGACCTAAACGCAGCCCTAGAATTAGGTATTGCAGTCAATAACGTCAGTGGCTATTCAACCGCGTCTTTAAGTCAATATGTGTTCGCGCAAATGCTTGAATATTTCAATCAAACCAGTCATCACAATCACAACACCAGCCAAGGTTTATGGCAACAAAGTCCCACCTTTTGCCATCATGGAAACCGGGTTAGTGAACTGAATGGAAAAACCTTAGGCATTATTGGCAATGGTGATTTAGGTCAAGCGGTAGCAAAACTGGGGCTAGCTTTTGGTATGCAATTACTCATCGCAGAAAGACCTAATGTAACTACTATTCGAACGGGTAGACACAGTTTTGAACAGGTATTAGCCCAAGCCGATGTACTCAGTTTACATTGTCCACAAACACCAGAAACAGAAAACCTAATCAATACCAATACTTTAAGTCAAATGAAACCAAGTGCTATGTTGATCAACACGGCTCGTGGAGCTTTAGTCAATAGTGATGACTTACTTGCTGCATTAAAAACCAAACAAATCGCTTATGCAGTATTAGATGTTTTAGAACAAGAACCGCCACCAGCAGATCATGTTTTATTGGCTGCTATTGCAGATAAACAATCAGGCGCGCAGCTAAACAACTTAAAGATCACCGCCCATATTGCCTGGGCCAGTATTGAATCGCAGCAACGATTACTCGATTTAATCGCAGAGAATATTGCCGCGTATAAAGCCGCGGCAAACGAAATAGGATGAAGGTTTAAGGGATACTCACTCTGAATTTTTAATGCAAAAACCCATTATTGTTTTTTCTTAAGCTAGAGGCGCTAATAATGTATCCAAAATATCATCCGTTAGACTTAAGTTACCTTGACTGACTTCCTCTGATAATAGTGCACTTGCCAGCTCGGCTTTTCTCTCTTGGATCTGTAGAATTTTTTCTTCAATAGAGTTTTCAATGATCAATTTATACACAAATACCGGTTTGTCTTGACCTATACGGTAAGCTCGGTCAGTCGCTTGATTTTCTACTGCAGGATTCCACCAAGGATCAAAATGGATCACAGTATCGGCAGCCGTTAAGTTTAAACCTACTCCGCCGGCTTTTAAGCTAATTAAAAATACCGGTACTTTACCCGATTGGAATGTCTCAACCAGTTCTTGACGATTTCGGCTACTGCCTGTGAGTTTAACGTAAGCTATTTTACTGGCGATTAACTCTTTTTCTATCAAGGCTAACATGCTGGTGAACTGTGAAAAAATTAGCACCTTTCTGCCTTCTTCAACCATCTCCGGTAGGGTTTCCATCAAAAATTCTAACTTAGCTGATTGATGAACAGATTTAGCGCTAGGCAAAGAAAGTAACTGAGGATGATTGCAAACTTGGCGCAATTTCAATAACGCATCAAGAATTTCAATTTGGCTACGCTGCAGACCTTTTGCAGCAATAATTTCTTTTAAACGAGAATCCATAGTTAAACGTACAGATTCATATAATTCTGCTTGTTTACCTTCAATTTTTAGCGATTGTATGATGATGGTTTTTTCTGGTAACTCTTTGGCTATGAGTTCTTTGCTACGGCGCAATATAAAGGGTTTGATACGTTGATTGAGGATGATCTTACGCTCATGATCATTGTGTTTTTCAATAGGTGTTTTAAACAACTTAGTAAATTGTTGGTAACCGGATAAAAACCCGGGCAGTAAAAAGTTAAATTGCGCCCAAAATTCACCAAGATGATTTTCCATAGGTGTACCTGTCAAACACAGTTTATGCTCTGACTTGAGTGTCAACATCGCTTGATAAAGCTTGGTTTTAGGATTTTTAATGTAGTGGGCTTCATCCAAAATCAAATAATAATAAACTTGCTGTTGATGTACCTCAATGTCTTTTAACACTAGCGGATAACTAGTGATCACTATGTCATATTGATCTAACTGCTCAAAATGCTCTTGCCGCTTGGCTCCATTTATCACTATATAAGACAAGTCAGGCGTAAATTTTTCTATTTCTTTGGCCCAATTAAATAACACACTGGTTGGTGCAATAATTAAACTCGGCCCACTCAGTCGCCCTTGCTCTTTCTCAAGTAACAAATGACTGAGCGCTTGGATCGTTTTACCCAAGCCCATATCGTCTGCCAAAATACCATTTAGCTCATATTCTCGTAAAAACTGTAACCAATTTAATCCTTGATGCTGATATTCACGTAATTCAGCCAATAACAACTTGGGAATAGGTGCCGTCTGAATGGCATCAAAATTTCGCAGTTTTTCGGCCAGATGACGTAATCTATTTGCCCCCTTAGTGACAATACCTTGATTATCTAATTCACTGAGGGTTTGATGACTTTGAAAGCGTGACAAACGCATAGTGCCGTCGTCTTGCAAAGCGCCAGGCATAAACAATTCGACAAACTGTTTAAGTAGAGGCCGAATGCTCTGATAAGACAGCGCAATGAACTTTCCATCAGAAAGCTCAACAAATACCTTGTCGTCACCCTCGACATAGGTTTGATCATTCAACAGCATTTCTTTTGGGAGTTGCTCTAAAGCACTGAGTAAAATAGGAAAAGCCGCGACACTTTGACCATCTATGTTTAAATTCAATCCAATCGAGAAAAAATCATTCCCTTCGTTTTGTTCGACATTGGCATCAAATACACTATCGGTATCTAACTCTTGATAATGAAAACTAGCATCATGTTCAACTTGCCACCCCTGCTTTTTCAACATTGGTAGCTGATTATGTAAAAACGACAAATTAAGATGTCGTCCTTGCAACACCATCAAATAACCTCTCTCAATGTTATTCTGAGTGGAGAAAGATTGTAATTGAGGAATAAAACTCCATGATTGAAGAGATTCGATGATCATTTTTTCAAAAGAAAAATCGCGATAAATGTTTTCTTCACCCTTTTGCGATACTACTTGATGTTTATTATTCAAGGGACTGACATGTTGCCCATCATATGCAAACCACAATGAGAGTTGCGTATAATAAGCTTGATTACTATTGGGCGTGGCTAGGCGTATATGAGGCACGGGGCGGGTCAAGCTAAACTCTTTTTTAAGTTTTGGCTTTGGTAATTTCTGTGCGACGTCACCTAAAGACATATCCAGTTTACTCAACACCCAAGGCATTTTTTCTTCAGAAAAAGCGGGGCTGTCTAAAAACTGACCATCAAATTCACTATTTAAATCTGTTTCAACTAAACCCAATATATTGGTTTTGCTATTGTAGTAACTAATAGGCTGTGACTTTATCAATTTAATATCAGCATTACTTTTTTCTAGCACCAAATTTAGCTTATGCACCGTCCTATTATTCTGCCACTGCCAGCTTGCCTTTAGAGGCTCGCCAAAAGAAATCGGATGATTGAGATCTGCGTCATCTTGCCAGAAACATCGCCCAGTACTCACCAATAACTGCAAGGCTTTATGTGTCTCAATGGCACTAGAGTAATGTTTGCTTCTGATGGCAGAGCTAATAATTTGCACATCATTATCATCTACAAAGGGCTGTTTAATCAGGTAGCTATCTAAATTTTCAAAATTCAGGGTTCGGCTCCAACTACCATTCTTTTTTAAGCTAGAACTTTTGACTTCCAGTTGTAAATAATCACTACTATTCTGCTTAAGAAAATACAACAGTGCTTTTTTTTGCTGAAAAACCAAAGGCTCTTGATCTGAAAACTTATTCAGCCATTCTTGTATTGAGCTGTTTGATGCCGAACCAACATACATATGTTCAAGGTAATGGTGAGCCAGTGCAGCCGCATGTTTACAATCGCTTTTAAGGTAACAATTACAATATGCTTTGGCTTGATTTTTACCTTCATCATATTCAAATCGGGTTAAGTAAGTCTCATGTCTATTAGTCTCACTTCTAACAGAACCTCTCAATATATGCTCATCCAAAGCAGCACTGAGAACAAAGTTTAATTGATGGAGTCTTGTGCCTTTCGCCCAAGTTTGTTTGCTTAAAGAGGCTTGTAAGTTAGTTTTGTTAAACATATTTAAATCGAGTACCCGATGCTAAGTTGAATTGACTAAGTGAGGAAACGCGATACAGCATATATCAATTGTTGTAACCTACTATTTTTTAAGATGTTTTTCATGAATAGGCGCGAATCAAATCGCCTTTCAACAGGGTCAGTATTTTGAGCTTGTTGATATATTAAAACTTTAAATAACAAAAATACGTATTTTGAAACATACAGAACCTGCCTTAGTAGAGTTTGAGGGGTCTTCTCTGACTGCTGTTGCAGATATTGTCTACATCTGGCTTATCCTACAACAGGATTAAGTCGCCGAAAAAGCTCGCGACCTATCCCAATTTATTAGCCTTACGATGGTAATGACCACCAAACCAGCAACAACCCAGCGGACAAACCTAAAATAAATAGGCCCCATAAAGTCCCCACATTGGTTTCGTCACCAAATTTATCTGAAATTTTTAATGCGCGAGCAAAAAGGGCGTATCCCGACACTGATCCAAGCATCAATAAACCACAACCTACAACAAGTACTATATATGAAAAAACAGACATAATGACACCTACTCGAAATCAACTTCACGTACATTCTTTTTAGTTCGGCAAGCCTCTACGTGGGTTCTTAATTTTTCCCGAAGTTCTTCGCCATTAGATATCGCTTTTATCACTATTGTTGGGTGTGAACGATCAGATGTTTCTAGAATGATATTACCTAAAGAGAACATACGAAGGAAAAATGGCTGTTCTAACTTGTAATCTCGAACTCTATATAGCTCCAACTCGTCGGTTTCTTTATTAAGGATCCCATGTCTAGTGCGAATTCTTTCCGTAGTTAACTCATATTTAGTATTCTTAACATCGAGCCATTTCCATAAAATGACAAATAATGGGATCACTAACCAAAAAAATAACCCCAATAAAATATAACTTCCTAAATTGACTACTTGAGACGGGGTTCCTAACCACACATTTTTTTCTTCACTCATATATATCTCCTTCCCGCCATATTAAATTTCTGGTGATGCGGGTTATCTCCAGAAGCCCAACCAAGCTTTAGAATAACTCGTTTTAGGTTTTTTTATCCACAAACGATATCTGAGTTCATATTTTGGTTCAATCCTTTAGTTAATTTGAACTAGGATTGCTTAACCTGAACTCTGGTTATAAAAATACTGTTCGGTGTAGATTTGTTTACTGTGATGCTAGCTATTTCCGGACTCAATGTAAGGTTGTAAAGGAAGAGTCTAATGTATTGCCTTGGGCAGATTTCCTAAATTATAAATTAGGCGATGCAGATAATTGACACGTTAAATCATCGACTTGTGCATTATAGCATGCCCACTTATTAAGCTATTCCATCTTACTTGATATTACTATATTCTTTTTTCCAGGGTTAATTCATAAAAGGGGATCAATATGTCACAGCAACTCACCATGGCTGATTTTGCCGCCATGTCCGAACTTGCAAAAGCGCGTCGTATGGCAATGCAAAACATGTTCGGCGGCACAAAACTTGTTTTTGGTAGTATGGAAAAGGCCCAGACCGGTAAAAAACTCATCCAGTCGGGAAAAAAGATCAAAAAGAGCGCTGACAAAGTCAAAAACGCAACTCATTCCGGTGGTGGATTTGCTGAACAACAACTGCAAACAGTCGCCAAAGAATTTATCAAAACCTGCGCTGACGTTGACAACATAGAAGACATTATAACTGCGTTAACCTCTGAAGTACTAAACGAATTAATTTCTGAGATCATCCCTTTTATCGGTGTTGCAGCAAGCGCCTTAAAAACCGCCAAAGCCGCTAAGGCTGTGGCTACTGATGCCAAGTCGCTTTATCATAGTCGGGAATACAAAAGTGGATTTCGTGGAGGTGACCCTTTAGCCGCCGCAGAGGCTGTCATTACGCTAATCAAACGCAATTTGGCAAAGGATTCAATCAATCTAGCAAGGCACAGTGCCGCCACCGGAGGCAAAATAGCTGGTCTAGTGTTAGATGGTGGTACCGCAACCACAGCAGCAATAGGCATGTGTAACGCTGTTGCTGCACTAGGTTTGGAGTTATTTACTCTTGGCTTGGAAATCAAAGAAATGCAAGCCGGTAATAAACGCCTGAGTAGTCCTGCTACCCTAGATTTCACTGTCTTCAACGAATGCCCTATCCTCGGATGTTATATGTTGACCTGCGCTGATACCTCAACTGTCGCGAACTTTTTCATATCCGACATTGGAATGCCAGGTTGGATGGACAAAGTCGAAGAAATCAAGAAAAAGAAAATGGATCCGATACTCAAACTAGCAACCAAAGACATCGACAAATCCCGCTTACAACTCAGCGGACTGCAAAGCGACAAAGGCACTCATATCAAGAAAGGTTTCTTTGCCAAGAAAAAAAGTAACGCATTGAAACATTTAGGACTAGCCTAGGCTGCAATGGATTGACCAAGCTAGTTCTTGTCAATGGTATAAGCTGCAAATAGGTCTGACATATCGAATAAGCAGAAACCCATCAAAATTATAAGAGCATGTGACAATAATCATCCATGCTCTATACGCATTTTTTCGATAAAATCACTGAGTTCTTCCCCCTCTATTACTGGAAAAAAACGTTGCCTAAGGCTAATTAATACGATCCTGTCGACGCGAAAATTTCGAAAGTCATTTCTGAGTTCACACCAAGTCAGCAGAGTCCAACTGCCTTTCCATAAATGGATGGCGAGAGGACGTACTTCTCGGCTGGATTGTGCTTGTTTAGCGTCTTGGTAATCCATTTGCAGGTATTGACGATTTTTGGCAGCTTTTCGTAAAAGATCTAAATGTTGAAATTCATTTGATGTGGCATAAAACTTTGGCGCAAACATTAATGAGTTAAATGTTTGTAATTTCTCAGGTAATACCGCAGATACTTTTATCATTGCTTGTTTGGCTGCACTTGCAAGTTCGCTGCCCCCCCATGCTTCTACCATTCTCATGCCGACTTGGATCGCTTCAAGTTCAGACTCGTTAAACATTAACGGCGGTACATCAACTTCACGGCGTAATAAATAACCTACACCTGCTTCACCTTCAACTGGAATACCGTTGACAATAAGATCTTGAATATCGCGATAGATAGTACGAGTAGACACCTCTAGTACTTCCGCTAATAAACTCGCGGTGGTTAAACGGCGGTTTTTTAACAACTGAATAATTTGAAATAGTCTGTCGGCGCGGCGCATTTATTTCTCATATCTCATATCTCATATCTCATATAAAGCTAACCCCAGTATTGAACTGGGCTTAGGTCCTATTTTCATTCTAATTACATTTGAGCGGCAAAATAAGCCATTATCTCATCGCTAGTCATTTCTTTTGTTTCATTTGAAAAACAATAATAACTCGGTCGCATGTCACTAAAATACTGCATATCCATTTGCAATCCAGGCAAATTTGGAAACAAACCTACTGGCATATTATATTCACCGGTTTCTTTAAACTTATAAAACAGATGAGTACCACACTCAGAGCAAAAACCACGGGAAGCCCAAGATGATGACTCAAACATTTTAACTTTATCATGCCCTTCAATTTTTACTTTAGTACCACATTTCACCGCAAAAAATGGCGCCCCTCCCCATGTTCGACATGATTGGCAATGGCACACACTAAACTTAGGATCCACATGCTCTACAAGGATTTTTACTGCACCACAAAGGCAATTTGTTTTTGAGTCAGACATTGTTAAGCACCTTGATTGGTAGAGCTATATGATTACAGGTTTTGCGACCACAACCCAACTTTGTTTCCTTCAGAATCAATAAAAATAGCACTGTAACCGGCTTCACCATCTTTGATAGCCATTGGAGGTAATAAAATTTCCACTGCCGCGGCTTTAAGTGCATTTATTTTGTCATTCAAGGTTAAACTGAGATGTAAATATACAGTACTACCATCTCGACTTGGCACCATCATATCGTGTTTTAATAGGGCGAAGCTGGGTTCACCTATGTTGGCCGTTTCAGAAATAGACATTTCCATGGCATTCATTACTTGGTGTTTAAACGATAAGCCAAAATGAGTTTGATAAAATGCCACTGCGCGCTTCATATCCGTAACCGCGATCTCCGCCCACACTAATGGTGAATGTTCTAACATTATGTATTCCCTAATAAATTTAACTCGAAACCGGTTGGTTACGATGAAAAAACAATAACATTGTGGTACTGACAGCATGGTGTCAGTAGTCATTAAGTTTTTACTGAAAACAGCAATAAATTTGCAGAGAAAATCAGGTAAAAACCATGGATTACGGTCTGTAGCGAACGATCTGCTGCACATGCTTTAAAAATCAATAAGCAATTCCCTCGCCACTCCTTTATAATCCCCAACAATTCCCAAGCCAACGATAAAACAAGGCTTAAACATACATGTTTGAACAATTAGAACTAGATGATGAACTAATCCACGCTGTGACGGATTTAGGTTATAAAGAACCCACCAGTATCCAGTCGCTGGTTATCCCAGAAGCCATGAATGGTAAAGATATCTTGGCCTCTGCCCCAACAGGCACGGGTAAAACAGCTGCGTTTTTACTGCCTGTTTGCCAGTTTTTATTGGATTACCCAAGACGCCAACCGGGTTCAACACGGATTTTAATCCTTACTCCTACCCGCGAATTGGCTTTGCAAATTTTCGAGCAAGCCAAAGCTATCAGTAAATATGCGCCACATATCACCTGTGGTGTTATTACCGGCGGTATCAACTACGGTACTGATCGTGATTTATTAGAAAGTAATCTCGACATATTAGTCGCCACACCTGGGCGTTTATTTGAACATATCGAAAAAGAAAGTTTTGATTGCCGTGATATCGAATGCCTGATTTTAGATGAAGCTGACCGTATGTTGGATATGGGTTTTTCTCCCATTGTTAACCAAATTGCTGCAGAAGCGCGCTGGCGTAAACAAACCATGTTGTTTTCAGCCACATTAGAAGGCAGCGGCATCGCCCGTTTTTCTGATGAATTATTGAATGATCCCGTTGAACTGGAAGCAGATT
>TARA_R110002153_G_scaffold249761_3_pt1 | contig 12957 bp, 13 predicted proteins | sample TARA_R110002153 | Tara Oceans TARA_R110002153 (sample SAMEA4398193) | marine metagenome | biome: Polar Biome; feature: [SRF] surface water layer (ENVO:00010504); material: water (ENVO:00002006), including particulate matter (ENVO:01000060) such as... | depth 5 m
GCCGGTGATACGATGACTGGTACGTTGAACATGAATGGCAACTCTATTAATAACGCAAATTTAGTAGGGGCGAGCACTTATTTACCGGGGCATGCATATTCAAATACTCATGATGGATCAAATGTTTATTGGCATATTGGCTCTGCTTCTGGTTCTACAAACAAAACATTAAATCTAAGAATTTTTAATAGTTCAAATACCTATTCAACAAATCAATGGACAGTTGATAGATTAACTGTTGCCGGTGGAGTTACCACAACTGGTGATATAATTGCTAAAAGTTCATCCAATATAATTATAGGACAGTATAGTACCACAGATACTGGAACACTTATTTTAACTGGCTCTACAGCTAATAAACAAGCTACATTAAAATGTACTAATGGTAATTTACACATAGATGCTGAAAGTACTCATAACACGTATCTTAACTATTATGAAGGTTCTGGCGGTGTTGCATTTGGTAGTGGTGCAGGTGGAACTGTTGCTTGGATGGGTCCAGATGGAGACTTATGGAAAGGCTCTGCGGATAACACAGGTTCTAGATATTTTAATGATGGTTACCATCCTAACGCTGATACATGGACTACTGCAAGATCTCATACTGTTACTTTAACTGGAGACGTTACTGGTACTGCAACTCAATCTGTAAATGGTTCAGGAAACAAGACTTGGTCAATAACAACTGCTGTAGGAGATGCTGATACTGTTGATAATTTGCATGCAGCATCATTTTTAAGAAGTGACGCTAATGATACTGCAACTGGTGATGTATCATTCAATGGTCAATTATATTTTAATTCAGACTCTACAAGTAACTATACAGAAGGCGCAAGACTAAATCGCTCGACTTCAGGCTGGGGCGGAGCTGTATTTGGAGGCGTTCGTAACTCTGTAAATGGAATAACTGAAGCATGGTGGGTTGCAAGAAATCCAAGTAAAAACTTAGTAATTGCATATGGCACTAGTGCTGACAGCGGTGGCCTTAGCCTTCCCCACAACACAAACGCGCTAAAATATAAAAACCAGCAAATATTTAGAGATGACTATCACCCTAATGCTGATGTATGGACCACTGCAAGAACCGCTACTGTTACTTTAACAGGTGACGCTACTGGTACTGCAGGAGTAAGTGTAAATGGTAGTGGAAACTGGACAAATAGTATTGCTGTTAACGTTAACAATATTGATGGCCAAGCGTTTATTAATACTCGGTCAAATTCTGCGCAGAATGTAGAAGCTGTTGATGGTAATGGTATTTTCTATTATACTTCAGGTACTTCTAACTTTAGTGGAAACGCATCAGATGGTGCTGGATATGCACAATCGCATAGTAGCTCATGGCGACATACTATTAATGGCGATTATAGATCTGGCGCAATTGCTGTTAAGAGTAAAAATGCTGGGGTATGGCAAGAAACAAAACGTATTCCAATGATTTTCACTGGAAGTACTACTCCAACGATTACTACTCATGCAGATAATTGTGAACTTTGGTTTGATACTTCGGTAGGTAAGCTAAAGTTCTATCACAACGATGGTAGCACAACAGCATGGGTTGATGCAGTCGCTGTACCAAGTATCTCTAATTTATATAGTAAGGGCGGTGGTACAATTAGTGGCTCTGTAAGTATATTAAACACTCTAAACGTCGTTGGTATTACCGAATTAGATAATGATCTATTTGTTGATAAACTTGCTGGAACTAATGGAACATCCAGTCAACTAGCTCGATTTAGTAATATAACTTCAGGCGCAACCTCAGGATACATTTACTTAGGCGCATCGGCTGGAACAGATTGGAAAATTGGTAAAAACGTTCCAGGAACATCGAGTAGGACTAATTTTGATATTGCTACTCATACCAATGCAGTAGCTATGTCTATAGACGGTAGCAAAAACGCCCAATTCTTTGGAGCTGAAATTAGTGGTACTGACGTCGGTACCGGCGCTGCTAGAACTCGATTATCAAGAATTAGTGGAATATACCTTGGCTGGGATCCAGGATACGGAACACAGGACAGTCACTCAATAAGATCGACTTATGGCCAAACTTACGGTGATGATATAACAATTAACTCCTATCATCATATGAGATTTAATATCGATACGAATGGTAATAATACTGATGAAGTATTCCAAGTTGGTAAACATACAACTGGAACCGGAAATATCTTAATGACTCTTGATACTTCAGGAAACTTCTCTACTACTGGTAACGTCACAGCATATTCATCTGACAGAAGATTAAAGAAAAACTTTAAGCCTATAGAAAATCCATTAGATAAAGTGCTATCTCTAAATGGCTATAATTTTGATTGGAGAATGGAAAAACTAGAAGGAACCACATTCGAGCCGGAATATGAAACTAATGATGTTGGTCTTATTGCTCAAGAGGTTCAAGCGGTTTGCGAACAAGCAGCGGGGCCCGCGCCATTCGATATACAATATAATGAAGAAACTAAAAAGCATGAAAGCCAATCTGGCGAAGACTACCTTACAGTAAATTATGATAAACTAGTTCCACTATTAGTTGAAGCTATAAAAGAACAGAATAATACTATAAATAAATTAGAACAGAGAATAAACGCTCTTGAAAAGGGAGAGGATTAATATATGCAGTTTCCAACAAGTCCATCATCTGGTGATCAATTTCTTGCAGAACAAGGAAGATTTTATCAATACAGTGCAAATGGTTGGTCAATTAAAAGCGATCTAGGTGGAAATCCATTTTTATATCGCACAATTATTACTCGTGGTTATGTTTCGTGTGGTTATAAATCCAGCAGCCCTTGGAGAAATATTAACAGATGCGTGCACGCAACAGATACAACTACCAACCTAGGTGATCTGTGGACAAACACTTGTTCATATAAAGATGGAAGTTTTAGTGATTATCATCATTATATGTATGGCATGACTAATTCGATGTCAGGCACTGGAACATATACCGGTAAGTTTGACATGTCAACTGAAACTCAAATGACGCACACAACTGCGCAAAACCTGATTACTGCTAGACAAGATATGGACATTTTACAGAATCCAGGATGGACTATAGCTTACATATGTGGCGGAAATAGTGGTACTAATACCGATAAACATAACATGGTAACTGGAGTAATGTATACAGTAGGATCTCCTGCTACTGTTACTGGTGGAACGGTGTATGGAGTTGGGGTTTTATTTGGACAATATAAAGGATGGGTAAGTCATGGTACTACTACTGCAGAATGTGGATCTTTAGATTGGACTACTGAAACGTTTGCTAGTGGTGGAATATCATGGGCAACTGATGGTCAACCAAAAGGATTAAGTTCTAAGCATGGTTATGGTTATGGAGCAACTGGAACTTATGGTGGTTCTTCAACTATGTTAAAAATTAATGACGCAACTGGAGCTACTACTGGCTCTGGCATTACTAGACCTGAGTCATGTGGGGAAGAAAATCAAAACCTAGGACAAAATTCTGGTTATACTCTTGGATCCTATAACGGCGCTGCGCAGACAAATGCTACTACTAAACTTTCATATTTGACAGATACAATTGTTAGCTTAGGTTCTACTGCTCAACCCAAAGGACATGATGGTATGTCTTCCGGCGGTTGTGGAAGCGCTAGCGCGCTGGTTGTTGGAGGTAATTAATGGCTCTTAGTTTTCCATCATCACCTACTACTGGTGATATTTTTACAGCGCAAAATGGATTTCCTTACGTGTATGATGGAGATTCATGGACTACTTTAGGAAGCGCTTTAGATACTAATCCATTTAGTACGCCTTTAGGCTTATTTAAATATCGTTCAGTTTATACTAGAGGTTATACAACTGGTGGTTATAAAAGCAGTAGCCCTTGGAGAAACACAAATAAAACAGTGCACTCTACTGATACTACAACAAATCTTGGAGATACAATAGGAACTCCATGCGCTTATAGTATGGGCGCTTATAGTGATAAACACCAATGGGTATATCAATGTTCTACTTCGTTTCCTGGAACCGGTGTTAGAACTGAGTGCGTAGATATGGCGACTGAATCTGCAAGAACTCATAATACTGATTGGGATACTAGTTCTGCATATTCTGGCTATGGAGATATTGGTACTGTTCTTAGTCCAGGATTGACCTTTGCATATTTAATGGGTAAGGGCTTTAGATCATGTAGACATAATATGGTTACTGAAGTCATGGCTGATATTGGAATTTATCAAAACCTTAATGCATTTGATAATACTGCTAGTGATTTTAATGCGGCTTGGCAAGGTAAAACATATGGATGGTTTAAATCTTCGCATACTGGTACAATAAATCATAAGCTTGCATTTGCAACAGAGGTATATAGTGCGGCTGGATTATCAGTAGCTACTAACGGTTGGGGCAAAGCATTATCCACAAAGGATGGTCATACATATGTAAAGAATGGCGGAAATGTTGTTAGTGGTATATATAAAATAAATGATGAAACTGGTGCTAATATATCTACAACATTAACAACGCCAGATGGAAACGCGGGTGAAGAAAATTATCAAACCGGACAAGAACATGGTTATTGTATAGGTCATTACAATGGTGTTCAAAACAATAATACGTATAAAGTAGTACACGCAACTGATACATTTACTACTTTAGGTTCTACAGCACAACCCAAAGGGCACGATGGCATAAGTTCAGCTAGTTGCGCTTCAGCAAGCTTATATATATTAGGAGGGGATTAAAATAAATGAAATACTGTATTGCAAAATTTGATAAGATTATACCAACTATGGATGGTCTTACTATCATAGCAACTCTAACAGAGTACACTATATTTTCTATCGACGATGAAAATCATGAAAACTTATGGACAGAATTTACTGGACTAGGACAACCATGGGAAGAAATAACTGAAATAGAAGCTACTCAGGGTACCAAATTCTATGGTGAAGTCAGAGAATTTAGAAAGGCTTATTCATATGATGAAGGATTAGATCCTGATGAAGATGAGAATGGTAAAACTAAAATTTATTACACTGATGAATTTCATGCTGCTACCATTTTGTTAATGAAAAGAGTTTTTAAAAAAATGGTAATTGATGTTTACGATACTAGAGATAGTAGAGATGGCGAAGATACTATATTAACTATGATTGATGGTTTAACCACAGTAAGAGCTATTAATCTTAAAAGAGAAGAACTTTTAGGAATTGAAATGACAAGAACCCAGTTAAGAGAACTTGGCTTATGGGACGAAGATATTGGTTGTAGAACTGATTTTTGCGATTACACTTTAGGATTTTAAAAAAAATATGAAAAACGAAGAAATATATGATTTAATAGAAACTCATGGTACATTTTCTCAATCAGACTTTCAGTCTAGGCACTTTGTAGTTAACTCACACGTAACAAATTACCGTAGAGTCAGACAAGCTTTGCTTGAAGTCGAAGCTAGAATACAAGCAAAAAGACAAGTAGAAAGAAATGTAAAAAGAGAATTGGCTAATAAAGCAATCTTAGAACGAGCTTATAACAATGAAAGCGACGAATTAGAAAAGGTTATTATTCAATGCGACATTGAGCAATCTGAATATGATCTATCAACGTATGATAAAAGATACATTCAATTGTCCGGTGAGTTAGAAACTTTTGCTGAACTTGTAAAAGAGCTAGTTCCAGATTTAGATAAGCTTAAAGAGTTAAATAAAGAAAATCCAGAAGAAGAAAGAAAATATTGGATTGCTAGAATGGGTAAACAAGCAGCAATGGATCTTATGACTATTGGTAAAATAAGTCAAGGAAACATGGACTCAATTACTATGATGGCTATTGAGGATCAAGAACAGACTGTAAAAATAGCACTAAAATATAGCGCTATTATGAATACTGGAATTATGAATTTAGAAAAAAAGGGAGTTGATGAACTAACTCTTTCGTATCAATCCGATAACGATGTTGAATTTATCGATAAATTATTAGAAAATGGTGAAATGATTGAAAACTCAAAAACAGACAGTGAAAGTATTTAGTATACCGCTAAATCCAAAGCTTGAAGAAAAAGATTATTATAAGTTTTTAAATTTCCTTAAGGAATATAAGGACTATATATATGACGTATACTTTACTACTCGAATAGCTCCTTTTGATCAAGACGCTATGGGTGATGTTTTTGCGTCTTCTAACGATTCTAGTTTTTTAATTCAAGCTGCATTGCACATTCAAAATGAGATAGGAATTCCTATCTCAGCAACGTTTAATAATATCGACGTTAGACCATCGCAACAAAACTTAGACCTATGGATAAAAAACTATCAGCTTTTATACGATGCTGGTGTATATAACTGTACGCTTCCGCATACTCATTGGATGAAGACCGGTCAAGTTAAAAAAGCGTTTCCAAAGCTGTTTGTAAAGAATACAATACTTAGACAAGTAACAGAAGCTAGAGATGTTGCTAACTTAGCCGAGGCTGGATTTGACTATGTAAACTTAGATAGAGTATTAATGCGAGATCATGATAGAATAAAAGAAATCGCAAAGGTTAAAGAAAAATATAATATTAAGTTATCTTTACTAGCTAATGAGGGTTGTATTGGTGCATGTTCAGTTATGCCAGAGCATTTTCAATTTAATAATACCAGAACTACTGGACCACAATACTTTGCCGATCCTATAAGCCGAGTATCGTGTCCAAAATGGGATACTGAAAATATAGCAGTTCAATTAAAAACTGCAAACTTTACGCCATGGCGAGATGACTGGTTAGAACTATTAGATATTGGTATTGATACTATAAAGATGCACGGCCGAGAATCTATTTCTAGATTATGGGAAACAGTTGATATAATAAAAAGATTTGCTAATAAAGAAAAAATACTATTCGATTCGTTTGACGATTATCTACAAGATTCTAACATGGAAGGTAGACCTATAGACGCTTGGCGTAAAATAATAAAAACGTGTAAGTTTGATTGTTGGGATTGTAATTTCTGCGACAAAGTTTGGAAAGCTAAGGGAAATAGTAATATTCCTAAAATTGAACGAGTAGCTCAGTCATTAATCGATTGTGTTAATATAGACACTGATGTTAACATTGATGGATTGTCGAGTAAAAGAACACAGAACCTACTTAATATATTAGGAGGTATGTCTACTCATTATTTAGAAGTTGGTGTACTTAAAGGATCAACGTTTTGCGCTGCTATAAATAACAATAAATTAACAGCTTATGCTATAGATCATTTTAAAGATAATACTCAAGCTGCTACTGGGTCTAATATAGAAAGCAGTAAACAAATTTTTATAGATAACGCTAAGAAATATAAAGGTAAAAATTCTATTAATCTTTTTGATTGCGATTTTAGAAAGGTTAATTTAGATAAAATAGAAAAGATTGACTTAATGTTTTATGATGCAGATCATGACGCAAAATCAAACATTGATGCTCTTCTTTATTTTAAAGATAAATTTGTTGATGAAAGTATTATAATATTTGATGACGCAAATTTTGATGGGGTTGTAGACAGTGCAAGAAAAGGCGCAAAACTTGCTGGATTAAATATTGTTTATGATAAAATTATACTTAACGACATTGAAGATCCAGAACAGTGGTGGAATGGATTATATGTTATGGTAATAAAAAAGGAAAACTTATGACAGATATACTTAATTTAACGAGTGGTATGAGCTACTTGTTGATGATTATATTCATAATGATTAGCGCGGGACTAGCAAAAGAGCATGAATTATTTGCCCCTGCATATTCTTATGTAAGAAACGTTTTTCGTTCGAATAAATTTGTTTTAGTAATATTAAGCGCAATTGGTGGCGTTTTACCAATATCAGGAAGAGTTACAATATCGGCTGGCTTGTTAGATACAATAGCACCTAAAGATGGACCAGGAAGACAAAAATTAGGCGTTATTGATTATTTAGCAACTCATCACTATTATATGTGGTCACCCTTAGAAAAAACTGTAATATTACCATTGGCTGCTTTTGGTATAACTTATGTTGGGTGGTTGGGAATTGTATGGCCGATTTTACTTGCTTCAGCTTTATTTATTGGTTGGTACATATTCACTCAAATTAAAGAAGAAGAAGTTGCGATATCTCCAACTAAATTTAAAATGAGCGCTGTAGTTAGAAATATATTTCCAATGATTTTAGCAATTGCTAGTTATATTCAAACTTCAAATTATATTTTATGTTTTGGTTTGCTGGCCTTATATTATATGATTATTACTACTACATGGAATTATAAAAAGCTAATAAGTTATATTAACTTTGAGTTAATATTTACAGTAGCTATAGTTATTATAGTTAGTAATTTCTTAAAATCGCACAATAGTACTATGCAAGAAATTATATCTTCTACGATTGTAGATCCTACAACGTTTGTGGGTATGGCTATGATTTCAGCTTTAGGTTTTTCTGCAAGCTTTTTAATGGGAAGCAGCGGAAAGTTTATTGCGCTTGCTGTACTTATGGCTCAGATTTTTGGAGTTGAATATTTTTTATGGTTCTTTGCATTAGAATACTCTGCGTATCTATGTAGTCCTATGCACAAGTGTGTAGTTATTGGAAGAGGCTATTTTGATACTCCGCTTTCAATGTATTATAAAGCAATATCAATATGGATTTTAGCGTTACTATTATCTTCTGGTATAGTAACGTTTTTAATATAGGAAAAAAAATGAAAATTATTATTAGTTTTATTATGGTTCTTTTACTACCCTCATTAGCAATTGCTGAAGATTTTCGATATACTGAAGTTAACGCGTATATTAAAAAGGGTAATGTTACAATAGGTACTAGAGGTTATTTTGATAAAGATTATAGCCAAGGTTTACTAAGATACGACTTTACAAATTCTCCAAATAGAGTTGAATACCGATACGTTCAAAATGGAGATAACCACGAGCATAGATTACGATATCAACGAAAATGGTTTAATGTTAATGGCTTTTGGTATAATCATAGGATCGAACATCGAATTAGAGAAAATAAAAACAACATACTTAGATATCGACCACAATTTGGTTATGCTTCAGATAACATAAAATTTTTAGGAGGAAGTCCATTTATTACGTTTGAACCACATTGGAATTACACATATAAAAATGACCAAGCCGAATATAATCAAATGCAAACATGGATTGGTCTTGAATACAAAATTACTAAAAAGTTAACGATGATTCCTTCTATTGAAACTAGCTATAATACAAAGTTTCAAAAGCAAGATACTTTTGCTATAATTGATTTTAAATATAATATGGGTAAATAAATGTTTAATATAAAACAGTTTGATGTTATACCATTATTCGCAAGTCCTCTTGCAATAACTAAAATTGAAGACGACATGTCTGCTTTAGATTCAATAAAATTAAAAGATTTCACTGCCACTAATGATTCTGGCAGTGAAATCTCAGAATCATATTCAATATTAGATGAATTTCCAAGAGAAAAGAAAATTATATTAAAACACTTATACGACTATAAAAACGAGATTTTTGAGTATAGAAGTACGCAATTTAAGATGTATTCTTCCTGGTCTACTAAGTGTAAATCAAAGACTGGCTCAGATTTGCATAACCATACTAATTCTATTTTTAGCGCAGTATATTACTTAGATGATATACCACCAAAAGATGGTGGCAGTTTAGCCTTTAGTGGTATTGGAGTTAATAAGACGTCGTATACCATTATGAGTGATAGAATTAATGCTTTTAATGGAGATAGTTTTACTATTCAGCCAGGAAAGGGAGTGCTTGCAATATTTCCAAGTTATCTGTACCATAAAATTGAACCATATTTTGGTATAAATCCTCGATACTCTATCGCCATGAACTTTATGGCCGATGGAAATATAGGTTATGGAGACTCTCAACTAGGATTAAAAATCTTATAAATAATAGTAGTACGGCGATATTGGAGTTAAAAAAAGATGGCTAAACCTAATTCAAGACAAACATTAATAGAATACTGCCTAAGATCATTAGGCGCGCCTGTTGTTGAGATTAATAGTATCGCCAATGGCGCATTTACTTGGACATTTTCTAGCTAATGGCTTTAATGACATCAGGCACAATATCGATGGCAGATATCCATGTTGAAGCTGCTGGATCTCCATATGCATCCTCGGGAACATCATCATTAAATGATGCTGATATTCGAGCATTGAATGAAGCAAGTGGATATACTATTAATAATACTGCTGGAACAACTATTTCCATAGGTGATTTCTACGGCGCTAGCTCAACTATAACAAATGCGCTTAGCTACACTGGTGGTTATGACGCTGCTGGTAAGCAGGGGTGGAAAAGATATGGCCTTATTATTGATGATAGTTATATAGGTGGTACAATTGGTAGTAACCTATCGCCAACTTCAACTGCAACATCTGGTTGGGGTGCTGCAATGACAATAAAAGTTGCAGCTTGTTATGAAACGTCTTCAGGCGGCAGTACTGTTTTTAAATATAGATTTGAAGCAACTTACTCAGGGCCGCCGAACATGACGTGGTGGGAAACCCTCACGATATCAAGATCTGGTTATAGCAATATTGTACTTCAAAGATCGGCTGCAACGCAATCATTTAGTAACTACCGATTCTACTTATCAATCAACGCGCCTTCCGGAACTGGATATACAATGTTAAATGGAAGTGGCGTAACTTGGACATTCTCTTCATGAAAATAATACTTATAGCATCTCCAACAACATTTGAATATTTGGTTCCTCTTTTAGAGGCTGATAATCACGATGTATTACTACTCACAGGAAATCCTACTATAAAAATAAGCGCTCGAGGCGCAGCTGTTGTAAATTACGTAGTTGATGCTATTAATACTTTTAATCCAGATTTAGTTATTAACGCAGTTACACATATATTTTTACCTGATTCTTCTGATTATACATATATAGGTAATACAGATTTAAGTGCTCAACTAGAGACCCATAAATGGGCGGCAAGGACAAAGGCTTTAGAATTAGGTTGGTTATTGCCAACGCTATTAGAAGAGTGTAAAATGAATGCAGTATCAGATTATGACAGAACTGTATATGTAAAACCTAAAGGGCCCAGTCCAACGCATCAAATTTATAAATTGACTACTGATTTAGCTCGTAATACTTATGATCTTAACCAAAGTGCTAGTACTATATTTAATGAGATAATGACTAACGAAGGATTAAGTGATATTGATGCATATGTTGAAGATTCTGTAGACTATGAGATTGAAGCTTGGTGTTTCTTTACAGTATCTAATGGTGGTTATTCTATTATAAGAACATTGGGGTGTATAGGATATGGTAATGATAAACTTGTAAATAATAATGGTAACTGGAGAGATGGAGAGATAACTCTTGTAGACTTAACAGAGACTCAAAGAACCGCATGGATTGCTAAATGTGAAGCATGGTTAGACTATGCTGTAACTCTTGGTGGCAACTACGAAGGAACATTAGGTGGAGCAATTACTGCTGATAATTCAGTGTATTGGTTTGAACAAAACAGTAGACCTGGAACACATAATATTGGTATGTTACCTGGATCTGTACAAGATTGGATTGATGGTTTAACAACGGACTCAACAAAATCTATAAATCAAATATCTGCTGCAACTATACGAAATGAAAAAGGATTTGGTTAGATTATGAATATAAATTTTAAAAATACTTGGAGACCATTACCGAGTTGTGTAACTATAAAAGAAAGTACAATAGATGGTTTAGGCCTATTCGCTGTTGAGGATATACCCTTAGGAACTGACTTAGGATTAATGAGATTTATGTATCATGGTACATTGATACGAACAGCGTTAGGATCTTTTCCTAATCACTGTGAAGAACCTAACTGTGTTAACATAAGCAGGATTAATGAGCATGGAGACGAAGAATATACTTTAGTTACTGCTCAAAATATCAAAATTAAAGATGAGTTAACGCTTTGTTATCAAATGAAGCAGTATTATAATTAAATTTTTTAGTAGAGAATAAATACATATAAATAGATTAAAGGAAAGATTAAAGTTTTGATCTATAGGAGAATAAAATGACAATTTTTAAAACAAAGGCGGTAGGTGATATTACTATAATACCTGCCGTAGATTCAGGTGGTCCTGTAGATTCTAATAATTCATACCCTACAGTTAAAGTTACATATGTTATTAGCATTGATGATATTGATGATACTGAACTTCCAATTGTAACACACAAAGTTCTAGTAATATCTAAGTTTAACAGTGAAGGTGAAGTTACATCAATCATTGGCGAAGACGCCTTAGTTATAACTATGTGTAATGCAGTTTGGAGTTAAAAAATGGCTAAACCTAATAGTAGGACTACATTAATAGAATATTGCTTAAGATCATTGGGCGCACCTGTTGTTGAGATTAATGTCGATGACGATCAAGTCGAAGACAGAGTTGACGAAGCTTTACAATTTTATCAACACTATCACGCTGATTCTATTGAAAAGGTATATTTAAAACACCAAGTAACAGCCAATGATATTACTAATGGGTATATTACTATACCAGATTTAGTAACTGATGTCGTTCGTATATTTCCATTAAGAAATAGAAACAGTTCTGATAGTATGTTTGATGTAAAATATCAAATGCATATAAATGATGTTCATTCTCTTGGATATATGGGATCTTTAGTAGAATACAGCATGGCCCAACAATGGTTAGCGCTCGTAGATATGATTATGGATTCTGACGATAAACACGTTAGCTTTGATAGACATAAAAATCAGTTAAGAGTTGACATGGATTGGTCTAAAGAAGTTGTAATAGATGACTATATTATTGTTGAATGTTATAGAATATTAGATCCAGAAACGTACACTGATGTTTATAATGACTATTTTTTAAAGCGATATTTAACAGCATTAATTAAACAACAGTGGGGTGTTAACCTATCTAAATTTGAAGGTATGGTAATGCCAGGTGGAGTAACCTTTAATGGCAGACAGATTTT
>TARA_R110002153_G_scaffold14940_4_pt1 | contig 12950 bp, 11 predicted proteins | sample TARA_R110002153 | Tara Oceans TARA_R110002153 (sample SAMEA4398193) | marine metagenome | biome: Polar Biome; feature: [SRF] surface water layer (ENVO:00010504); material: water (ENVO:00002006), including particulate matter (ENVO:01000060) such as... | depth 5 m
TTGCCATTTCCGTATTCAGAATATTTCTCGTATCTTGTGGCAAGCCCCAAAGTAAAACTTTCGCTCATGGGTAAATCAATATCCACATATACCGACTGGCTATTTTGGCTCGACTTACCCGATTGACTGGGCGAAAATCCTGGAAAACCATTTGAACCTGAGGGCAAACCAACAGTAGCACCCACTCCGATATCGTAAGAGGCTAAGTCTCCAGGTGTTATTTCATAGGTTTCTTTGCGGTATTCCAAACCAAAAGCAATGTTAGCGGCATCAAACAACAGTGACGAAGTCCATATAGTATTGAAGTCAGCGTTTATGTTGATTTCACTTTGAATTAACTCACCAATATAAAATTCAGTCGGACTAGCAGGCCCTAACGACGCATTGATACTGTCACTCATGCGATATTCAATGCTATTTTCTCCAAAACCAGCACTCATATCCCAATCTATGTCACTCGAAGTGGTTCCTTTAAGACCCAGGTTCAGAGTTTTATCAGTATCATTCTGAGTAAACTGGGGAGAGAAACCGGCGGGATAAATATCTCTTAGGTCAAAATCAGCAAATACCTCAGTCAAATTGAATGCACTAGTGCTATCTGGATTACGCCAGTTAAAATCGGTCAGACCTTCCCCCCAACCATAAGTACCAAACAAATAGGCTAAACCTAACTGAGTATTTAACTCTGAATTAAGGGCCAAACGGAAAGTCTCTGATTGTGGTTGCCCCCAATTTTGTACTGGACTAGGCACAGTAACATCTGGGTGCTCAGCAGCGAACAGAATCGCATCAGGACGCTGACGACTGCGTGAAGTTTTTTCGGCATTTGCGTATTCAAAACTGGTTGTAACAAAGCCATCATCAGCTAATTTGAACCCACTTTTAATGCCCGCCCTAATGTTTTCGCCATCACCTTCACTGTACTCAGAGTATTGAGCAAAACCTTTCACATCGACGCCGTCATCAAGAATGATATTGATCACTCCCGCAATAGCATCCGAGCCATATTGTGCAGATGCTCCATCACGCAAGACTTCAATACGTTTGATGGCAGACGAGGGAATTTGCGCTAAATCAGGCGCCTGAGCACCATTAGCACCTAATAAAGCAGAACGATGACGACGTTTACCGTTAACCAACACCAAAGTGTGATCAGGTGATAAACCTCGCAAAGTAGCGGGCCTGACAAATACCTGACCGTCTTCCAAGGGCAAACGTTGTACTTTATATGAAGGCACAATTTGTGCGAGCATATCCGACAAGTCTTCAGAGGCGGTACTGCTCAGTTCGCTGGCGGAAATAAGATCAATTGGTGCGCTCGAATCAAACACGGTTTTTTCTGAAGAGCGGGTACCGGTAACAATAATACTTTCCATGTTATTTTTATTTTCGCCTTCTGCCACCTCTTCGGCGAAACTCACTACTGGCACTAAAATGCCGATACCACACACAAGACACACTGCACTGGAAATCTTAGACAACGTAAACATAATAAATTTAAACCCTAGAATTAGTTAATATGAGTATTCAAGGGCGTCACAATGTCATGACTACATTACAGATAAGTGACAGATAAGTGACAGAAAAATAACACTTTTTTATTTAGATTTTATTTGACTGAATAAACCGGGAGAATAAATACTCATTAAACCAGCAAAAACTCTAAATATATTATTACTAGTCTAACTGTCACAATTGCAGGCTATATTGTTAGTCTAATTTAGACAGAATAAGCACAACAAATGGACCACCCTGAATTTTTATTAAGCCGTCGCCAATTGCTCAGTGGCGTCGCGGCCACCGCAGCAATTTCTTCTATGGGGACCTCAGCACAAAGCGCTAAAAGTGCTTTTACACTGGGAAATTCAGGTAACCAATCAGCTGACAAATTAGCCTCTGATGAAGGGTTTTGGCGGGACGTCGCGTCTAATTACAATAGTACTCAAGGAATTATCAATCTTGAACATGGCTATTGGGGAAAAATGGCCAAACCTGTACTAGAAGCCTATGACCAAGCAAATAAAAAAGTGAATACTCAAAACTCTTATTATGCTCGCAAAAACTTTCCCGAGGATATGCGTCAAGCAACCCATAAAGTGGCTCAAGCTCTTGGTGTACAAGACGGCGAAATAGTGCTCACCCGCAATGCTACTGAAGCAATTCACAACCTAATTCGCCAATATCAAGGTTTAAAACCAGGCGACGCCGTACTTCTGGCCGACAGTGACTATCCTAGCTTTAAATCCACCATGCACTGGTTACAACAAGACCAAGGTGTGGCAAGTATTGAATTACTGACCCCTTCATTTGCCGATCAAACACAGTTGTTGCAGTGTTATCTCGATGCCTTCGAGCAACATCCTAATATTAAATTGCTGCTACTCACCCATGTGAGCAATCAGCATGGTCTGGTTTTTCCCGTAAAAGCCATAGTTACCGAAGCCAACAAGCGGGGCATCGATGTTATCTGTGATTGTGCTCAATCTTGGGGATTAATAGACTATAAAATACCTGAGTTAGCAGTGAACTGGGCAGGATTTAACTTACACAAATGGATAGGCTCACCTGTAGGTGTTGGGGCACTTTATATGAAAAAAGCCACACTAGAAAAAATCGCCCCCTATCCTGGTGAGTCAGATTCTGACAACAGTCGAGCCTATACTAGGGTCCATACAGCCACTGCAAATTTTGCGGCTTTTATGACGGTGCCAGCTGCGTTAGATTTTCATCACGCAATTGGCGGCGACAATAAAGAAGCTCGCCTCAAATATCTACGTAATTTATGGTTTAGCGAGGCGCAAAACTTACCTCATATTGAGGTATTAGGTGGCAAAGACAAGATGTCGTCCACAGGAATGAGTTCCTTTAGAATGGCAGGAAAAACCAGTATTGAAGAAGCGAAAAAACTCCAGCAAACACTAGAAAACGATTTTGGTATTTTTACAGTAGTGCGTAAAGGTTTACATTCAGGAGCTTGTATCCGTATAACCCCTCAGGTATTTACCGCTGCCGATGATATTCAGAAACTCGTAGATAGTTTGAAAAAACTGGCTTAAATTTTTGCGATTTCTTACCCACTAAGAGTGATTGCAAGATGATGTAAACATTAGTCACTGCTTTGTTCAGCGATAATCATGACATTAAGATAAAGTAAGGTAGCTCACAGCAGTGATGATAAACGCCAGGAAGATATTCAACATTAAACCTTCTCTGGCCATAGTTTTAATACTAAATTTATCCATACCATAAACTATGGCATTAGGTGCTGTGGCAACTGGCAACATAAAAGCGCAACTAGCACTGATAGCTGCTGGCATCATCATTAACGCAGGATCAATTCCAGCTGCTACACCTGCAGCCGCTAATATTGGCATCAATAACGTAGCGGTGGCAGTATTTGAAGTAATTTCAGTTAAGAAAGTCACAAATAAACAAATACATAATATTAGTAGCGGCACAGGCAACCCAGATAAACCCGATAACCCCTCTCCCATCAAGGCACTTAACCCTGAAGCAGAAAACGCCTTGGCGATACAGATACCGCCAGCGAATAACAATAACATCCCCCATGGAATCGAAACTGCAGTGTCCCAATCAAGTAATTTGTCTGACTTAGCTTTAGTCGCCACTTCACCAAACTTATGATTATTAGCAGAGGTCAAAGCTTCAGTTTTGTTACCATTAGGTATGATAAACATCAATACCACGCCAGCCAAAGCAATACTGCTGTCACCGATACTGGGCATATTTAGCCATACCGTCCAATAGGGCCTAAACATCCAAGCTAGAGCCACCATTAAAAAGGTGATCAACACACGCTTTTCAGCCGGTTGCCAAGGGCCGGATTTGGGCAATATATACTCTTGGGTGTTTTCAAGCTTACGTGTTAACCACCAAGCGATAACAGGAATGCCAATAACAACGATAGGAACACCTGTTTTCATCCATTCTAGAAAACTTATTTCTTTGCCTTGAGTTTCGAGGTAAACACTCATGAAAATAATATTCGGCGGTGTGCCTACTGGTGTGCCTACTCCTCCTAAACTCGCTGCATAAGCAATGCCCAGTAACATTGCAATAGTCAGCTTGGGATCTTTGACATGTTGTAATACGGCTAGTGTAATAGGCAAAAGCATTAAGGTAGTAGCCGAATTGGAGATCCACATACTTAAAATCGCGGCGGTCAACATAAAACCAAACACCAAACGTTTAGCACTTTTACCACCAGTAACATTCACTAAATAAAAAGCCAAACGACTATGTACATTGGACTTTTCCAATGCCTTAGAGAGCATAAATGCGCCCATCAACAACAAAATAACATGACTTCCCAGTGCCGATGCCGACTCTTTATGGGTCAACACCCCCGCCATAGGAAAGCCAAAAAATGGGATGAGAGACGTTACGGGTATAGGCAGGGCTTCTGTTACCCACAACATAGCAGTAAATAATGTGATAGCCGCTGTAGCGGCTATCAAGTGAGGCTGACCTATAAGAACTAGGCCAAAATATAGAACAAGTGAGCTGAATACAGAAAGTATTATTAGCTTATTGTGAGTTTGCATAAAATTGATCTAATACTTTGTTGGCTGCTTGATATTCTGTAGTCTTTTTCAAACTAGAAAAATCTGAACCCGCTGCTTTTCTGAGGCTTTTAATTCTATCGACACTATTTATCGGTAATTCCATATCTGAAGGTAAGCCATCAATCACCTTAGTTGCACCCTTTGGATCATTACATACCAACACCATGTCACAGCCTGCTTCTAACGCAAGCTCAGCACGTTCAACAATATTGCCCATTTGCACGGCACCTTGCATAGACAAATCATCTGAAAACACCACACCGTTAAAATCCAGTTCTTGGCGCAAAATTTGTTTGATCCACTTTTGTGAAAAACCTGCTGGTAAATCATCCACATCAGGATAAATTACATGGGCTGGCATCACAGCATCAAGTAAGCCTTGTTGATGAATAGCTTTAAAAATAGCCATATCGAGGGCAAATATATCTTCTCTACTACGATTATCTACTGGCATGGCGATATGGGAATCCTCCAGCACATTGCCATGTCCTGGAAAATGTTTACCTGTCGCTCGCATTCCAGCTCGGTGCATCCCTTTAATAAAATCACTGGCTAATTGTATAATTTTTTCTGGTTGCTGGTGAAAGCTACGGTCACCTATCACTGCTGATACACCATGAATATCGAGCACAGGGGCAAAACTAATATCGATATCAAAGGCTAAGAGTTCAGCTGCCATTAACCAACCAAATTGCTCACATAAATAGCCTGACTGTTGCATGTTTTCATTGGTTTGTTGCGCAATACTGCCCATTGCAGGAATTTTACTAAAACCTTCACGAAAGCGCTGAACCCTTCCCCCTTCATGGTCTGTGGCGATCACCAAATCGTTACGCGTAACACTTCTTGTATGCCTTACTAAGTCAGAAAGCTGTTTTTGATCGTAATAGTTGCGGCTAAATAAAATAAGCCCGCCAACTAAAGGATGATCGAGTATATCTATTTCTTCGTGTGTCAATTCATAGCCTGACACATCTAACATCAATGGCCCCATTAATTAGTGCCCTTCTTTTTAGCGGGTTAAAAATTTAGTGGACATACTATATGGAAAATCAAATCCTGACGTCAATCATTTATACCAATCAACATAAAATCAGCTAGAGCTTTCCCAAAGGGGCCGCGCCTACGTCCATGAATCTTAAATAACACCACTATTATTAAATTCACACGTCTTGAATAAGCTCCTTTAAAACTCACTGAAGCGTAATTCTTTATGTTGATTGGTATTTATCCAAATGAAAAATATGACTTTCAAACTGTCACGTGGTTATACTCTGGCAAACCGATATTTATGATGTTTTTTAATGAAATTTAAAACCGTTGGGTTAATTGGCAAACAAGCACACCAAGGTGCAAATTTAAGTCTAAAGGCATTAATAGTCTATTTGACCAAACGTGGTTGTCGGGTATTAGTCGAAACCAAAACTGCAAAAGAATTAGATAAAAATGGTTTTGAATCTGCTGATATTAAAGAAATTGGTAAACAAGCAGATTTAGCCATAGTGGTCGGCGGTGATGGCAATATGCTTGGTGCAGCTAGAATACTGGCAGAGTTTAATGTGGCTGTGGTAGGGGTTAACCGTGGCAACTTAGGATTTTTAACCGACATCAATCCCGATGATTTTGAACCGCAACTTGATAGCATTTTTGATGGTGACTACAAAATAGAGCAACGTTTTTTACTAGAGGTCGAAGTCTATCGAAATGGTGAAATCCAAAGTAAAGACTCAGCAGTAAACGAGGTAGTCATTCACCACGGCAAAGTGGCACACATGATGGAATTTGAAGTGTATCTGGATGATAACTTTGTTTTCAGCCAACGCTCTGATGGTTTAATCGTGGCTACACCTACAGGCTCTACAGCCTATTCTTTATCAGGTGGAGGACCAATTCTTACACCCAATTTAGATGCTTTAACATTAGTACCTATGTTTCCGCACACCTTAAGCAGTCGTCCTATAGTGGTAGACGCCAACAGTACAGTTAAATTGAAAGTATCGCCCGAAAACACCGACAATTTACAAGTCAGTTGTGACAGCCATATAGTGCTAACCGTTTTACCTGGCGACGAAATCATTATTTGTAAAAACCCAGCTAAACTATCTTTGATCCATCCCAAAGATTACAACTATTTCAATGTGTTACGCACAAAACTTGGATGGGGCAGTAAACTTTACTAATAAAACACTACTTTTTTTAAAGAGATAACTAGACACTAAGCAAAAGCATGTTTATATTTACAGTTACTGTATATTTAAACATGCTTTTTTTGTATGTATTTATCGAGAAATAAAAATGTTAACTCATCTATCCATTCGTAACTTCGCCGTAGTTAAAACCTTAGACGTTGATTTTAGTTTAGGTATGACAGCCATAACCGGCGAAACGGGTGCGGGTAAGTCGATATCGGTTGATGCCTTAGGGTTATGTTTGGGCGACAGAGCAGACAGTAGCATGGTGCGCACAGGCGCCGACAAAGCCGAAGTAAGTGCAGGTTTTAATGTCAAACAGCTACCCGGAGCTCTGAAGTGGCTTGAAGAGCATGAATTGTTAGATGACAATGAAGTGTTGATTAGACGCGTTATATCCTCTGAGGGGCGTTCTAAAGCCTTTGTGAATGGCTCACCAGTACCTTTGCAACAGTTAAAAAATCTAGGGCAATTTTTATTGAGCATTCATGGGCAACATGCCCATCAACAAATATTAAAAAGTGATAATCAACGGCATCTGCTCGATCAATACGCAGAACATCACACTTTGTTGACTAAAGTCGCGGATTGTTATCAGACCCTAAGAACACAGCAACAGCATTATCAACACTTACTTGAGGGTCAACAACAGCGTGTCGATCGCAGTCAGTTGTTGTCATATCAGATCCAAGAATTGGACGAATTTTCCTTAGCAGAAGAAGAATTTGTTTCTCTAGAATCAGAACATAAAAAGCTCAGTCATAGCCAAACCTTACTAGAACAAAGCCAAATTAGTTTTCATCAGCTTTACGAAGCAGAAGAGTTTAATGCCTTATCAGCGGTGCAAAGCAGTGTTGACCGTTTAACTGAGTTACAAGAGCACGACCCAAGTCTTGCGCCTATTGTGACTATGTTAACTGAGGCCAGCATTCAAATAGACGAAGCAGCCAACGAATTAAGAGCCTATACCGAGCAGCTTGAAATCGACCCTATGCGTATGCAAAACGTTGAAGCGCGATACTCACAAGCCTTAGATTTATCCAGAAAACATAATGTTCGCCCTGAAGCATTATATGAGTTCCATCAACAACTCAGTACTGAGTTTAGTGAGTTAGTCAAAGACGACTCATTGTTAGAAGAATTAAAAATACAATTATTGGAATTAGAACAGCAGTATCACCAAGCGGCGAACAAACTCAGCCTATCTAGGCAAAAAGCCGCCAAGTTTTTTGCTAAACAGGTCGAACAGCATATTCATCATATGAACATGGCTGATGCGGTATTTAAAATTGTTGTAGAACATCATACCCAAGGCACACCTAACAAATTAGGATTGGATACGGTGCAATTTGTGGTGTCGACTAACAAAGGCCAAGCCTTAGATAATCTTGAAAAAGTGGTATCTGGTGGTGAGTTGTCTCGCATCGGATTAGCTATTCAAGTGATTAGCTCTAGTAATAATGATATTTCCACTATGATTTTTGATGAAGTCGACAGCGGTATCAGCGGCTCAACGGCATCAGTGGTAGGTCAGTTATTACGTAAGTTAGGTGAAAGTGCCCAAGTAATTTGTGTGACTCACCTACCCCAAGTGGCAGCTCGAGCTCACAATCAAATGTTTGTCACTAAGTTCAGTGATAAAAAAACCACAGAAACTCACATGATTTGTTTGCAAGAAAGTGAACGAATTGAAGAATTGGCACGTCTACTAGCAGGAGATACTCTTACCGAGTCTGCTTTAGCTAATGCCAAAGAATTGTTACAAATCAGTAATTCATAACAATTAAGCATTGATTGCGCTAACGCGGCTGGGTTAGGATGCTTCGCTAAATAAGTGTGAGTTACTCTCGCATTTATCCGTTTTCGCTTTTTTACATGCTGAGATATTGAGTAACAATGAAGTTTAAGAATTTACTAGTTATATTAACCGCCACCATTATGTTATCAGCCTGTGCTGATTGGATTTTCCGAATTGATATCCCCCAAGGTAACTTTTTGGACGAAAAAGACGTTAAAAAGCTTAGGATCGAAATGACCAAGGAACAGGTTGTATATGTGCTAGGTAAACCTGTTCTAGAAGACGCCTTTGATCACGATACATGGTATTACTTGTATCAAATGAAGCGTGGCATGAAACAGCGCGGTGAGGATTTCCGTAAAGAACTCACTATTAAGTTTGTTGACGATAAAATTACCGAAGTAACAGGTGATTTTGAATTATCTGAAGAATTTAGTATTCCACTAGATCAGTAATAATTTCTCAATCTAAAATCTTCCGATTAACTTAACCGGAAGATTTTACGTTTGTCTACGGTAGTCTCAAATGCACCGTGACTTCTTCTCTATTGTGATAGAGATGTTTGGCTTGTATTAGATATTTACCCGTTTGATTGGCCTTCATCACCTCATCAATAATCGCTAACGCTCCCTGAACAGACTCGTAACGTTTTTTCATGGGTAACTTTAGATTAAACATAGCTTCTTTACAGCGGCCTTCTGCGACCCAAGTAGCCATAAGTTTTGCGACACGTTGCGGTTGCTCAATCATGTCGCAGACTAACCAGTAAATATTCTTTTTCTTGGGCTGAAATTTAAAGCCGTCTTCTGGACAATAGGTCACCTGCCCTGTCTCCATTAGTGCTTCATCCATAGCACCGTTATCAACAGCCTGAACAAATATACCACGTTGCACTAGTTGATAGGTCCAGCCACCAGGGCAAGCGCCTAGGTCAACGGCATACAAACCACCTTGCAGACGTACATCATGCTCTTCTTTAGGGATAAAAGTTTGAAAGGCTTCATCAAGCTTTAAAGTCGAACGACTTGGCGCGTCATGGGGGAACTTCAAACGTAAAATGCCTAAGGCCAAGGGAGAATTATTATGAGTAAATGAATAACCAATATAGGCTTTATCAGTTTTGGTAAAAAACACATGTAATACAGGTTTTTTACTATTATCTTTGACGGTTAACTTGTTCTTTTTACGCAAAGCTTGCCTAAAAGGCACGCTTATTTTTCGGCATAACTTCGACAATTCTCTGCCATCAGTGGTGTCAGCATATTCCACTCGTAACTCACCACATAAGGGAAATCCTTCACAAGCAGCCAAAAGTGGGCCAATGCGATCAGCCACATCTATATTCTCAAGTACTTGTTTACAAGCAAACTGTTGGCGAGCAAAAATCAGTTTGTTGAATTTTAATTGCTTTGCTAGTAACTCAGCATGCTCTTCTTGATAACAATTAAATAAAACATAACCACTGTTGGCTTTGGTTTTTGAATAACCAAACACGTCTAATTGAGCGGCTTTATCTTGGACTTCATTTGCCACATCGTTCTCAAAACCACTGCGGCAATACAATAATAATCCGGCCATTGTTTAATTCGCTCCTTTTAAGGCTGCGGCTACTAGCAATGCCCAGCCGACAATAAAACAAACACCACCTAGAGGCGTGATTGGGCCAAACCATTTAACTTGGGTGAGCGCCAACATATATAAACTACCACTAAATAACATGATGCCAGCGAACATAAAGCCTGCGCTATATACCAGCAATGATTGAGGCATCTGACGATAAATAATGACTAATAAAATGATAGCAAGGCTGTGATACATCTGATATTGCACACCAGTTTGAAAGGTGTTTAACATTGTTTCAGATAACTTACTTTTAAGGCCATGAGCAGCAAAGGCACCCAACACAACCGACAGCATAGCGCTGAATGCAGCAATACTTAATAGGATTTTCATCAAAAAAATGACTCATATAATAGATTAGGATCCAACAAACACCTTGTTGGCATTTACATAAGTCATGATCATAACAAAAACCAACAACTGTTGGTTATCAATTACAAGACTAGGATTGATTAAACGTTGAGATGTCAGCCAAAAACACAGGCTGACATTTGCTTGTAGAAGCTATTTTATTCTAAAATTTATTGTAGCTAGACTTACCAAACCCGATCGATATAGTTGATCCTTCAGATAATTCAAATTCAATCCCCGCTTGTAAATTAGTCGCGGTATCCCAAGTGTTATTTGCTTGTCCATCAAGGGAGTAATCAACATTTACGAGTCCCACACCAGCCTTAATAAAGGGGGAAGCATGATTAAACAAACCAGTATATTTTAGTTTAGCGTGACTCCACAAACCGACATTAGTTAAGGCAGAATATTCAGGAACTGACATCTCTATTGCGCTGATATTAGCTTTAGAAAAGTTTAAGCTGTTATTCCATTCAAGCTTCCAATCATTATCGAGATTAAATTCATATCCCACGCCAACAAACACCGTTGGAACATATTTAGCACTCACTTTACTTTGCTCTGGAGTTGCGAGCATATCAACATGAGATAAAGCAGCACCGTAAAAATATTGCGGTTGTAGCTCTTCAGCCATCACGGGGGTGAAACTAAAATAAGTCATAGTGATAATGGGAATTAGGTACTTCATTTTATTCATCCTTTTGTTGTTCTGTCTGATGCAGCAAAATATCGCCAGGGTTACATTTGAGAGCAGCGCATATTGCATCAAGGGTTGAAAATCTTATCGCTTTAGCTCTACCACTTTTTAGTACAGATAAATTTTGAGGGGTTACATTAACCAATTCGGCTAATTCCATTAGCTTCATTTTCCGCTTGGCTAACATCACGTCTAGTTCAATGATAATAGCCATTAAATTGTTAATTCCTGCTCTTGCTGTAATTTCTGTCCTTCTGTCATGATCCAACTCATAACAAAGATAATTAAACCAATGAGTAGTTTCAGCAACTGATCAGAACTTATGGAAAGAAATAATGGCAAGGACTCTGATAACCCAGAGATCCTAAGGAACAACATTAGTAATATTGGGTAAAGTAAATCAAATACAGACCACACCAATAAACAAGTACCTATATTACGTAATTGATTGATGTGAATTACAGTAAATATCGCTCCCTGTTGGTACAAGCCAAAAAGCTTAATCAGAGACCAGTAAATAAACAGGCAGAACAACAATTCAGGGATAAGCATAATGGCATAACTATTAAACCCCTCTGCATTTAATTCCTTAGAAAAAGACTCTGAAGATTTAGGTAGGTTTACTACTTGGGAAATATGGGATTGAGAGGTTCCAACAGATAGTTCAGAAGAATTTGCATCACTTTGAGTAATAATCGCCACCGTTATGACAAAAATATTTAAACAGGCAACCAAGACTATCAACAGCCTGATAAATACACTCACCTTTGCAATTTTTTCCATTAGTCCACTAAATCCACTAAACAATAATTTTTCATTGCGTTAAGGCTATCATAGAAAACCTCGAGAGCAACATATAAGTTATCGCTTATCGATAACTTATTACTGATAAAGACTACATAAATAAAAATCAAAGGAAAATGGATTGGGTCACACAAGTTGATTTTTCGAATTATCTATTGCGGCTAAGGAGAGGATGGACGGCTATGAGCGCAGGCTGTGTGAAAATGCCAACGACATCTGAGAAACCGCTAAAGTACTTTGTTTTCATCATCTTAAAAAATTAGTGAGAATATAACTTTGTGGTGATTTTTATTTAACATATCAATTTAGTTTACGGTAGCTATTGGTAGGTTCCCGCCTTCGCGGGAATGACGTGTAATAGCTTGTAAATCCTCACCGTCTGCAATCTGCTATAACCGCTAAATCGGCCAGCAAGCCATGGCTGTAAGGTATTGGCAGATTAGAACCCGTCAGTTCTAACTCCTTAACCCAACACCCCTGCTTTTCTTCTGTGATCTCAGTGGTGAAGATTCTTTTTTAAGGGTGGATTAAGTTGAGTAAATACTGCGAACCTTATTCAAATATGCGACTTAATAAATTCAGCAGTCCGAGTAATAGCTAGGTTGATATGGCCATCAAGAGTAAAACCAGAAGCTTTGCGTGGTTTAAAACCATGATCGCCATCCTTTAAATAGCTTACTTGAACCTGTGGAGACAATTTATATGAGCCTATGTCTTCACGGGTACCAAAGGTGTCTCGTTCGCCTTGTAATATCAGTACAGGCTTTTTAATTTCCAATAAATGTTCAGTACGTAGTTTTTCAGGTTTATCCGGTGGATGAAACGGATAACCCATACAAATACAGCCTAATGCAGTCGACTGTTGCAACAACATGCTTGCCATTCTGCCCCCCATCGACTTACCA
>TARA_R110002153_G_scaffold97646_4_pt1 | contig 12912 bp, 9 predicted proteins | sample TARA_R110002153 | Tara Oceans TARA_R110002153 (sample SAMEA4398193) | marine metagenome | biome: Polar Biome; feature: [SRF] surface water layer (ENVO:00010504); material: water (ENVO:00002006), including particulate matter (ENVO:01000060) such as... | depth 5 m
TAAAATATGAGTAAATTAACCAACTAATAGTTTAAACTTGATTAACTCACACCACGACATTATCTAAATCATTGAAATATAGCACAATTAATTATGGCCTAAGGTTTGCAAAAGATGTGTATAAATTGGCGAGTAACGCCACTACTTACATAGAAGGACTTTCCCATGTCAAATAAATCCGTATTTTGGTTGATATTTTTTAGTTTAACACTGATTGAAATAGGCCAAATGGCTGACTCGCAGGAACATCCAGTGATGATTGACCATGCGCAAGTTGAAACAAATAAAACTGCAGCACCTGAAAATCATATCGACAAAAAACAGCATATTCCTTACCTATCACGCACTGATTGTGAAAATAATTTTAGCGGCGAACTATTTGTTTCCAGTATAAATCAAGCCACTGAAGTCAAGGCAGCCGCAACCTTGATTAATCAACTTTGGATGCCTGCATATTTGCAATAATATGTGGTTTTTCAACTATGGCAATCACTGGTCTAATTCTGTAAAAATAGGTGAGCTTATTCTGCTGTTATTAGCTTAAGTGCTGGGCTAAATATCGCAAAGGTATTAAACATATTTCAAACTCACTTTGCATGTCGAAACTTCTGCGCATACCCCTTATCAATAAATGTTCACCAATAAGACGCTATGAGTCCAACTAAATCAAAAAATTTCAAATCTACTCATTAAGACCATTATAAACCCTTCACGTGCTTAGCTATCATTTGACTCAATCCAACTATATTATAAGGCTTGCTCATAATGGCATCACATGCCCATTTTAAGCGATGCTCTTCATTAACCATATTAGTAAAGCCAGTCACCATAATAATTGGCACATTCTGATCAATTTGCTTAAGTTTTTCTATCACCAATGGTCCGTTCATTTCAGGCATTGCATAATCAGTAATGATCAAATCGATGCTGTTATGGTGGGCCTTAAAATAGTCTATTGCCTGTTTACCGCTGTGAAAGGCAAAAACGCGATAACCTAAGGTTTCTAACAAGCTCACACCTAACTCACAAAGCGCCTGTTCATCATCAATAAATAATATGGTACTCGTTCCCGAATTTAAGACTAGCTCAGCTTCGATTTCACTTTGTTGAGACCGACCTAAAACAACGGGGAAGTAGACCCGAAATTCAGTACCCTTACCTGGCTGACTATCTACCTCAATGTATGCATTATGCTGTTTTATTACGCTGGCTACGATTGATAGACCCAAGCCTGAACCGCGTTCTTCACCTTGCAATTTGGTGGTAAAAAAGGGTTCGAATATTCTCTCTTTAACTTTGCTATCAAAGCCATTGCCATTATCTTTAACTGATAAGCATACGTAATGATTCGGTTCACCCTCATGCTCGTTATTCAGCCGTTTAAAGATGGAAGAGAGTGTGATGTTAAGTTCACCTCCGTCAGGCATTGCTTGAATCGCGTTTGTGCAAAGGTTTAATACCACTTGATAAATCTGTGAGGGATCCGCTGCGATTGTGGGCAGTGCTAAGCTAAAGTGGTGTTTAACTCTAACCTCTTTGTTCGCTGACACAGCTAACAGGGAAACCACTTCCTCGACTAATTTATCGAGCTTCACCACCTCAAGATTATCAATCGACTTGCGGCTCATGATCAGAATTTTTTCAACTAAATCTTTTGCTCGTTTAGCCGAGTCTTCGATTAGGTTCACATATTTAATCTGCTGTTCATTGCCTGCCAAAAAGAGTTTGATGAGTTGAGAGTATCCTAACATTGGCGTCAATAGGTTATTGAAATCATGAGCGATACCGCCGGCCAAAGTCCCCAGTGCTTGCATTTTCTGTTGCTGAAGCACCGTTTCTTCCATACGTTTGCGCTCAGTGATGTCGATATGCGAACCTAGCATTCGAGTAGGTTTACCATTCTCGTTTCTAAGACTTGAAGCGTGAGACAATATCCACCTGTAGGTGCCGTCTTTATGCAGCATTCTAAACTCAGTTTCATGTCCGTCTATATGCCCTTCTAGCGTTTTATTTATTTTTTGTAGGGTGCTCTCGATGTCATCAGGATGAAGTCTATTATGCCATTCATTATAGTCATTTTGGATTTCCCTATCCTCGTACCCCAATTGTCTTTTCCACTCTGGTGAATAAAAAACGATATTGCTGGCCAAATCCCAGTCCCACAGACCGATATTACCCGCTGAAATAGCCTCTTTTAGCTTCAGTAAGGTATCTTGCAAGACGAGTTGTGTTTTTTTAATAGGGGTTATATCAAGACCGGTACTAATGAAATAATCGCCACAAGGTATGCTGGTCATTTGTAAATACTGTTGGGTACCTTCGAAATAACTCTCCCACTCATACTTGCTTTGCTCTAAAAATATTTTCTCTACTATGGGTAGAAATGTTTCAGTAGCATTGCTTCCAAATATTTCATCCGCTGTTAGACCAATAATATCGTCTAACTTCTTATTCCAAGTATTTAAAGCCAGCTTATTTGCATCAAGTAATCGCCAGGTTTTTATCTTGCCACTTTCATCATAAACAAGCTGCCATACATGAACTTCATGGGTCATGTTGGCGAATAATTGTTGATAATGTTCGTTGCGCTTGTTTAGTTTGTTGGCCTCTTTAAGCGCTTGTTCGAGTTCCTCAATTCTTTTTACTTGTTGTTCACTCGATAGCATAATACTGGGAGACTGCTTGATCATGGTGGGAGCCAATTACATTGGTTATAAAAATTTGAGTATTACACAAGAATTGTCGCGCGTATATTAGGGATAGCTTGGGTTTAAGCCTATTTCAGATATTAAAAAAGAGGCCTAAGCCTCTTTTAAATCAATGTAATTATTGTCTAGGGTGAAGACTTAAACATATTCTACCGCTGAGATTTCAAATTCAATCGCACCTTTGGGCGTCTGAATATTGACCACATCGTCTATCGATTTGCCTATTAGACCACGTGCAATTGGCGAGCCGTATGAAATTAAATTATTCTTTATATCGGCTTCATCTTCGCCAACTATTTTGTATGTAATCTCTTCTTCGGTATCCAGATTTAAGATGGTCACTGTCGCACCAAAAATCACTTTACCGTTATTGGTCATCTTGGTGACATCTATAATTTGAATGTTAGACAGCTTACCTTCGATGTCTTGAATACGTCCTTCACAAAAGCTCTGTTGCTCACGCGCCGCATGGTATTCAGCATTTTTCTTTTAAATCACCGTGCTCACGGGCTTCGGCAATCGACTTAATAATCTGTGGTCTTTTTACCGACTTTAAATTTTGCAGCTCTTCACGCAGTAATGCTGCGCCTTTGGCTGTCATTGGGTATTGATTCATAGTTCAACAACTCACTTTTTTGAGTAATACACTGCACGCTAATTAGCATTCAAACATAGGTGCAAAATTAAAAATTTCAAGCAAGGGCAGCAAAATTGCTGCCGCTATACTATTAAATAATGCGTTTGTGCAGGTCTTGCACTGAAGTAACACGGGCGCGATCTTCTGCTTTATTGGCATTCACTGTAGCAAATGCCGCATTCATCGTGGTTGTGTATGGTACTTTATTGAGCAGGGCTTCGCGACGAATATAGACTGAATCATCGATGGCTTGACGCCCTTCTGTGGTATTGATGATATAACAATATTCACGGTTTTTAATCGCATCAACAATATTGGGGCGACCTTCACTGAGTTTATTTACTACACTGCAGGTTACACCCGCTTGATTTAATACACCAGCGGTGCCACTTGTTGCCTCTAAGGTAAACCCTTTGGCCAACATCTTTTGCCCCAGTTCAATGACACGATTTTTGTCATTCAAACGAACTGACAATAGGGCTTTGCCCCCCACAGGAATGGGTTGACTTGCCCCTAGGTTAGCTTTGGCATAGGCTTCAACAAAGGTATCACCCACGCCCATTACTTCACCCGTTGAACGCATTTCTGGCCCAAGTAGTGGATCGACACCTTGAAACTTAGCAAAGGGTAATACCACTTCTTTGACTGAGTAAAAAGGTGGAATAATTTCTTTGGTGATGCCTTGTGATGCAAGAGATTGCCCGACCATACAACGGGCGCCAATTTTAGCAATAGCCATACCGGTAGCCTTAGAGACGAAAGGTACGGTACGAGCGGCGCGCGGATTAACCTCAATCAAATACACTTTGCCATCTTTAACCGCAAATTGGGTATTCATTAAACCCACTACACCTAATTCAAGGGCCATGGCTTTAACTTGCTCTCGCATTACATCTTGAATAGCAGGACTGAGTGAATAAGGCGGTAGCGAACACGCAGAGTCACCTGAGTGCACACCGGCTTGTTCAATATGTTCCATAATGCCGCCAATCACTACCTCTTTACCGTCACAGATAGCATCTACGTCAACTTCAATCGCATCATCCAAGAAACGATCAAGCAAGACGGGTGAATCATTCGATACTTTCACAGCATGTTTTAAATAACGCGTTAAATCTTTAATGTCATACACGATTTCCATGGCACGGCCACCCAATACATAAGAGGGGCGCACCACCAGCGGAAAACCAATTTTTTCTGCAGCAACCAGAGCTTGCTCTAAATTACTCACGGTCGCATTGGCCGGTTGTTTTAGATTAAGTTTATTGACCATTTTTTGGAAACGTTCACGGTTTTCAGCTTTATCGATAGCATCTGGCGAAGTACCAATTATCGGCACGCCTGCAGCTTCTAAAGCACGGGCAAGCTTAAGTGGCGTTTGCCCACCGTACTGCACGATCACCCCTACCGGCTTTTCGATACGGACAATTTCAAGGACGTCTTCTAAGGTTACTGACTCAAAATATAATCTATCTGAGGTATCATAATCAGTGGAGACTGTTTCAGGGTTACAGTTAACCATTATGGTTTCGTAACCGTCTTCACGCAGCGCGAGGGCAGCGTGTACACAACAATAATCAAACTCGATACCTTGGCCGATTCGGTTTGGACCACCGCCCAGTACCATAATTTTTTTATTGTCGGTCGGATTTGATTCACACTCTTCATCATAAGTGGAATACATATAAGCGGTGTTACTGGCAAATTCAGCCGCACAAGTATCAACCCGTTTATACACCGGGTGGATATCGAAGTTACGGCGAGCTTCGCGCACATCCGCTTCATCCACGCCGGTTAAATCGGCAATACGCGCATCGGCAAAACCTTTGCGTTTTAAGATTTTCATCAAGTCTTGATCAATGGCAGACAAACCTAATTCAGCTACCTGCTGTTCAAGGATCATCAACTCTTCAATTTGTACTAGATACCAACGGTCAATATTGGTTAAAGTGAAAATTTCATCCACTGACATGCCCATGCGTATAGCATCAGCGATATACCAAATACGCTCAGCGCCAGGCTCGCGTAATTCACGCACGATAATGGCTTTGGCATCGGGATCTTTAATGTCAATGATAGAATCTAAACCATTCACACCCACTTCTAGACCGCGCAACGCTTTTTGCAAAGACTCTTGTTGGTTACGACCAATGGCCATTACCTCACCCACTGATTTCATTTGCGTGGTTAAACGATCGTTTGCACCGGCAAATTTTTCAAAGTTAAAACGTGGGATTTTAGTCACAACGTAGTCAATAGCCGGCTCAAAAGATGCGGGGGTTAAGCCGCCAGTGATATCGTTAGCCAACTCATCTAAGGTGTATCCAATAGCCAATTTGGCCGCAACTCTAGCAATGGGGAAGCCCGTTGCTTTCGAGGCAAGCGCAGATGAGCGAGATACACGTGGATTCATTTCGATAACCACTAAACGCCCGGTAAGAGGATCTACGCCAAATTGTACGTTTGAACCACCGGTTTCAACACCGATTTCACGCAATACTGCGATGGCGGCATTACGCATCACTTGGAACTCTTTATCGGTGAGTGTTTGCGCAGGCGCTACCGTAATTGAGTCACCTGTATGCACACCCATGGGGTCGATATTTTCAATGGTACACACGATAATGCAGTTGTCTGCTTTATCCCGTACCACTTCCATTTCGTATTCTTTCCAACCGATTAATGATTCATCGATTAACAATTCGTTAGTCGGCGACAAATCTAGGCCGCGACGACAAATTTCTTCAAATTCATCACGGTTATAGGCAATACCACCGCCTGAACCACCCATGGTGAATGAAGGACGAATAATGCACGGAAAACCAATGCGGGTACTGACATCAAAAGCTTGTTCCATGCTGTGAGCAATTTCTGCCACTGGGCATGCCAAACCAATAGACTTCATCGCTTTGTCAAAACGTTCACGATCTTCTGCTTTATCAATCGCGTCGGCCGTGGCGCCAATCATCTCGACCCCAAATTCAGCTAATACACCATGTTTATTGAGGTCAAGCGCACAATTAAGCGCAGTTTGTCCACCCATGGTCGGTAGTATCGCGTCGGGACGTTCTTTTTCGATGATTTTTCGCACAACTTCCCAATGGATAGGCTCAATGTAGGTAGCATCGGCCATTTCAGGATCAGTCATAATGGTGGCTGGATTTGAGTTAACCAATATGACGCGGATCCCTTCTTCTCTAAGGGCTTTACAAGCTTGCGCGCCAGAGTAGTCAAACTCACAGGCCTGACCTATCACAATCGGCCCAGCGCCTAAAATTAAGATACTTTTTATGTCGGTACGTTTTGGCATGGTGCTCTTCTTTTTTAATCTCGTCTCAATATTCGGGTAGCTGCAGATAGGAGTTCGCTAACTTAGCGAACCGCCTGCATCAATTCGATAAAATGGTCAAACAATGGCGCTGCATCATGAGGACCCGGACTGGCTTCAGGATGGCCTTGAAAACTAAACGCAGGCTTATCAGTTAAATGAATGCCTTGTAAAGACTTATCAAATAACGATATATGAGTCACTTCAATATTGGCTGGCAAACTCGTTTCATCCACAGCAAAACCGTGGTTTTGTGCCGTAATCATGACGCGATTAGCTTTTAAATCTTTAACTGGATGATTGGCACCGTGGTGACCAAACTTCATTTTTAACGTCTTTGCGCCGCTGGCTAGTGCTAGCAACTGATGGCCTAAACAAATACCAAAAATAGGAATATTAGTCTCTAACAAGGTTTTGATGGCTTTGATAGCATAATCGCAAGGTTCTGGATCGCCTGGGCCATTCGACAAAAATACGCCGTCGGGCTTAAGTGCTAATACATCTTGAGCGCTGGTTTTAGCCGGAACAACCGTTAAACGACAACCTCTGTCCACTAACATACGTAATATATTATGCTTAACACCGTAGTCGTAAGCGACCACATGATAAGGTTGTACAGTGGGTGCTGGTTTATAACCTATTTCAATATCCCAACTGGCACTATTCCAGTTATACGCTTTTTCACAGCTTACTTCTTTCGCTAAGTCCATGCCTTTTAAACCAGCAAAACCTTTAGCTAAGGCCAATGCGTGAACTTCATCTAAGTCGACTTCGTCTAATGCACTCGTGGCAATAATACAACCATTTTGCGCACCTTTATCGCGCAGAATACGCGTTAGACGTCGTGTATCGATATCAGCGATACCCAGAATATTGTTAGCTTCAAGATAGTCAGAAAGACTTTGTTGACTGCGGTAATTACTGACCAGTAAAGGTAAATCTCGGATCACAAGGCCTTTGGCCCAAATCTTGGTGGATTCTTGGTCTTCTTCATTAATACCGGTATTACCGATATGGGGGTAAGTCAGTGTAACGATTTGTTCGGCGTAAGAAGGATCAGTTAAAATCTCCTGATATCCTGTCATGGAAGTATTAAAAACCACTTCCCCTACTGACACACCAGACGCTCCAATCGCAGTACCTTTAAACACAGACCCGTCTGCTAGTACTAAAAGGGCGGAAATAGCCAAGTCAACCTCCTGGTTACTAATTAATAAAAAGTAAGGTTATATAAGCATTAACTTAAAGTTAATACTCCGGCACTTGGTTTTTACAGTTACCAAGCCCAATACAAAAAACCTTATAAACCAATGATTTACAAAGAATTTAACTTAATTTGCAAGATATAACTGATCGAAATTAACATAACTTTCGTAATTTTTGGCAAATTCGCAGTACTATACACGAATCGCCTTTTAGGGTCTACGAGCAATTCGTTAAAATGCAGAAATAAGCCCTTAAACTTAAATTCTCTGCTTAAGGCTTAAAATTCTAAGTTATACCCAAAAATCACCGTTCCAAATTATCGATTAATCTTGGTATTTAGTTCGAGTTAAAGCCTAATACATCAGCCATACTATACAATCCTGCAGGTTGCTGGACTAACCAATTAGCCGCTTTTACTGCGCCTTTGGCAAAAGTCAGTCTACTGGAGGCCTTGTGAGTAATTTCTAACCGTTCACCTATATCAGCAAATAATACAGTGTGATCGCCAATAACGTCACCGGCACGCACCGTAGCAAAACCTATGGTTTTTTGGTCACGCTCACCGGTATCACCTTCTCTGCCATACACTGCACATTGGCTTAAATCTCGACCTAATTCGTCGGCGATAACTTCACCAATGGCCATGGCCGTGCCAGATGGGGCGTCTTTTTTAAAGCGGTGATGGGTTTCAATAATCTCTATATCAGCGCTTTGCCCCATGACACTGGCAGTTTGCCTGACTAAATTCAGTAATAAATTAACCCCAACACTGTAATTGGCAGCAAAAACGATAGGGATATACTGAGCCGCGTCGACTAAGGCGCATTTTTGCTCAGCGTTGAGACCTGTGGTACCAATAACAATGGGTAATTTATGGCTAATGCAAAACGCTAAGTGTTCATTTAAAGCGGCTGGTAAGGTAAAGTCGATCACGATATCGATGTCGTCAATTCGACCACTTAAATCGGACGCTAATAAAACACCTATTTTACCAATACCAACGAGCTCACCCACATCCGACCCGACTAGAGACGATGTAGCGCGTACAGTAGCAGCACTTAAGCTTGAATTGGTGTCTTGATTAATTGCATCAACTAATACACGGCCCATGCGACCGTTTGCTCCAAAAATGGCGATATTGCTCATGGTATGTTTCTTTTTAACTATAAGGCAGGCGAATTCTGCGTAGATTGTGCCTCAAATTACGTCTGCTTGCAGCTCAGTATTGAGAATAAATCGTTTTAAGAAATACATTAAAAAAAATTGCAAGTGACCGTCGAGTTTCTACATGACTGAATGATAGATATTTTGCAGGACGGCTAGAATAGCCTGCCCTTAGTTGCTTAAACTAAGAGCAGGAAAATAGGAAGCTTATTACTTTAGACAAATGGCGCGAAAATTAACCTTTGCCTTGAGTTTTATTTTTATTGCGCTGGGCATTTTTTTCAATAAATTCAATGACCATTGCCGAGACATCTTTACCCGTTGCCGCTTCAATTCCTTCTAAGCCTGGCGATGAGTTAACTTCCATCACCACCGGTCCACGACTTGAGCGCAGTAAATCCACACCACACACATTCAAGCCCATGATGTTGGCAGCCGCTACTGCAGTAGCACGCTCTTTGGGTGTTAACTTAATCAGCACAGCGCTGCCGCCACGATGCAAGTTAGAGCGAAACTCACCTTCTGCGCCCTGTCTTTTCATTGCTGCTACAACCCGATCACCTACCACAAAACAGCGGATATCTGCCCCACCCGCTTCTTTAATAAATTCTTGCACCAATATATTGGCATTCAAGCCCATAAAGGCTTCAATCACAGCTTCAGCAGTTTTTTCTGTTTCTGCCAGTACCACGCCGATACCTTGGGTACCCTCTAGCAATTTAATGACTACCGGTGCACCACCGACATTTTTAATTAAATCTGGCACATTGTCTGGGTGATGAGCAAAGCCGGTGCGAGGTAAACCAATGCCTTTGCGTGATAACAACTGCATTGAGCGTAGTTTGTCACGGGAGCGACTTATGGCTACTGACTCATTAACACAAAAACTACCAGTCATCTCAAATTGACGCACCACCGCGGTACCGTAAAAAGAAATAGACGCGCCAATGCGCGGAATAATGGCATCATAACTCGGCAGTTCTTCACCTTTAAAACGCACCACTGGACGGCTGCTGGTGATATCCATGTAACAATGCAGCGTATCAATAATATCAACTTCATGTCCGCGGGCTTCTGCAGCCTCTTTTAGTCTGCGAGTTGAATACAGTTTTTTATTACGTGACAAAATACCTATTTTCATAAATTTTCCTTTTATTAAAAACGAGTGAGGCCCTACATATCCAAATGACATGTCAGTAGTTTCATCGTTTAAAGAATACTAGATTGGCGATTAACTCACTTCGCAGTCGCAGAACTAATGCCCAAAATAAAGCAACGAATTTAAGCAAACAGTGGCGTTCTCTAGCGCACTAGTTATAACACAATTTATGCCTAAAATTTAAGACTGGTTAATTTTTTGGAAATATTAGCGCACAATAACCCGTAATTCTGCCAGCGATTTCGTTAAATTTTTTGAATTCTCTTAGGATTAAAAGATAAGTTTCCACTATATTGGGCCATCAAAACGACAAGGTACTTATTGCAGTCATGATACTAGACTCAGAATTTGAAAATAATAATATTGACCCGCTAAACAAGGTTAATCTGCCACAATTAGAAACCTTAAAATTATTACCCTTAGCATTACAATATGCCCCGCTCAACCTATTGATAAACTTAGTAATAAGTTTATTCATTGTGATTATTGGTGGCGTGTTATTTGCTCAACCATGGATAATTTTGCCACCTGCTATGCTGCAGTTTATCCCTTTTGCACTGATATTCGTGGCTGTTGTCAGCATAATAGGGATCCCGCTCAACTATATGGGCGATAAACATAAGCTTTACGCCATGCGTGAGTTAGATCTGCATTTTAGCTCAGGGCTAATATTTAAAAAATTGGTTAGCCAACCTATATCTCGAATTCAACATGTTGAATTAAAGCGCGGTCCGCTAGAACGTTATAACAACCTAGCAACCTTACAGGTTTTTAGTGCGGGGGGTGCGCAACATACCTTTGAAATTCCGGGTTTAGATTTGGAAACGGCACAGCAAATTCACCAGTTTGTTTTGCAACATAAAGACTTAGCTCAGAATGGATAATGCGAAACACGGACATGCCAGTCAATTGAAAATAGATGCTCCCTGGCAACGACTCTCACCCATAGCGATTCTTTATTTCGCCATGCAAATCATGCGCAATGCTTTGGGTAATATTGTCTATTTAATTCCCATCATTGCTTACAGCTATTCTAGTATGCGAGAACACCCTTTGATTTGGTTACCCGCTATAGCGGTCTTGTTTCTGTTTTTGCTACTGGGGGCTTTTTGGAGTTTTCAAGTCTATCGTTTTCGATTATCAAACAAAGTGGTTGAAATTCGTTCAGGCGTATTCAGTAAAAAGCACCTAAATCTGCCCTTTGAACGCATTCAAAATGTCAAAATTGAACAACCTATCTATTATCGTGCTACCGGCTTTGCCTGCTTACAACTCGATACAGCCGGTTCGGTCAAACAAGAAGCTAAATTGGTTGCCCTACCCCTGATACTCGCCGAGCAACTAAAACAACAAATACTCGACAATACTCCCGCAATCGATGAGGCACAGCATGCAAATTCCGCAAATACTGACGCGGAAAAAGTAAGGCCAAGTTCAGCAAACAACGAGAACATTATCAATCAACGTAGTTTGGCTGACTTAATTTTGCATGGCATCACGAACAATAGAATATGGATCTTATTAGGAGGCTTGGCCCCATTTTACGATGATATCGCCGGCAAAATAAATCAAGGCATGATGACTTATGGCATCAATATTAAAGATATGTTTAGTCTAGAAACCCATTCTGTACTGCAAGTTGGATTTTATGCTTTATCACTGACCTTAGTCATCATGTTTGTGTTAATGCTGTTTTCTGTCACCGGTGCGATTGTCAGTTTTTATGGTTACACCCTAAGTAAAGTAGAAGGACGTTATATTCGGCGCAGTGGACTTTTTACCAAACATGAAGTCAGCATGCCCTTAAGCCGTTTACAATTAGTCATTCAAAAACAAGATTGGTTAGATGTGGTCCTGAAACGGGTTAACCTTAAGTTAGAACAAATGAATGCTCAGCTCAAACAGCTCGACTCCTCTGGCGCTAACAGCAAAATTATCGTGCCTTCCATCACCTTGCAACAAAGCCAAGCTTTGATAAAGGATATGTACCCCAATAATCAACTTTTCAGCATTGCCTTTACACCCATCAGTGCTTTTTATTTACTGCGTTATATTGGCTATTTTCTAGCACCGCTGTTTTGTATTTTCGCCACTTTTACGATTATTCAGCACAACTGGACTGCTACAGCTCTGGGTTTTATCGTGTTTTTACTGGCCAGTGCTTGTGTTTATTTACGCTGGCGACGCTGGGGTTATGCCTTTGATGATAACTTTATATATTTGCGCCGTGGTTTATTGGGAGTCGATTATTATTGTTTTCCTGCTTTTAAAGTGCAGCAATGCCAATTTAGCCAAAGTGTCATGATGAAAAGACGCCAATTAGCCACCAACAAATACGTGCTTGCCTCAGGTTCAATTACTTTGCCCATGTTGCCGCAATCAATAGCCTTTAACATGCTCGATAGCTGTTTATATCAAGTCGAATCAAGCCAACGTTCTTGGATGTGAAAAAGCCAAGCCACTTGAAATTTGTTTAAAGACGGCTTTTTTAATTTTGTAACATTATTGCATTAAGCTATGGTTTATAAATAATCAGGACCAAGCAACATGAAACAATTATCACGTCGCCAATTTCTTAAGTCGTCGGCTTTTACCGCCACAACTATCGCGATTTCAACCAGCCTCAGTGCATGTATCAGCCGCGATGATAGGCCAAACCTGAGTATTGTGAATTTTAATTATGGCGTAGCCAGTGGCGATCCTAGCAGCA
>TARA_R110002153_G_scaffold38030_2_pt1 | contig 12905 bp, 17 predicted proteins | sample TARA_R110002153 | Tara Oceans TARA_R110002153 (sample SAMEA4398193) | marine metagenome | biome: Polar Biome; feature: [SRF] surface water layer (ENVO:00010504); material: water (ENVO:00002006), including particulate matter (ENVO:01000060) such as... | depth 5 m
AAAATCCTAGTAATCCAACTGTCTTAGTTCAAGGATATGGCTCACTAAAACTTGAGAATCTTAAACGAGAGATCGAAAAAGATCTAAAAAAATTAGTAGCAAAGGCAAAAGACTCTGAATTCCTTAAATATAATTTTACAGATGGTTCTGCTCTCCACACTAAGATTCATGCTTTAGCGGAGGTAGAAGCCTTTGTGAGTAGTAATAAATACAAAAAGCTTATTAAAAAGGGTTCTAAAAAAATTAACTAGTAAAGAAAAATATGAACACATCAAAAGAAGACGGCCTAGTAAAGACCGTAATGTCAATGTATGAGCTAAAGGAAGCTCGTAAACCTAGAGCCCACCCAGAAGTTAGTAAAATGTTGTTCGCCATCAGCGAATTCGACGCCGATACTTACGAAGATCTACTCTATCGCTTAGCATTAAAAACTCAAGAGGATTCGAAAGAGATCGAAGATAAAGCATTTGCGAGTGCAGCCATGCATCTTATGCAAGCATGGAAAGCCTACGCTGGTAGGGATGGGAATTAGAGCGCGAACAGCCTATTAAAAAGTTATGAAGTCATTTAAGCAATTTAACGAAGAAAAAAAGAACGAAATAGTTTTTACGTTCGGGCGATTTAATCCTCCTACAGTTGGGCATGAAAAGCTTATTCGAAAGGTTGCAGCCGAAGCTATTGGCAATTCTTATCGTGTTTACGCATCTCACTCAAATGATGCTAAAAGAAATCCTTTAGAATATAAAGAAAAAATTCACGTAATGCGTAAGATGTTTCCTAAACATGGCCGCAATATTATTGAGGATAAAAATGCCAAGTCTGTGTTTGACATCGCCACTGCTTTATACGAACAGGGTTTTACAAAAATTAAAATGGTTGTTGGTTCTGACCGTGTAGCAGAATTTCAAAAGTTACTTAAAAAATATAATCAAGTAAAGGGAAAACACGGCTTCTACGATTTCGAACACGGTATTGATGTTGTCTCGGCTGGCGAACGTGATCCTGATGCAGAAGGAGTGAGTGGTATGAGTGCTTCAAAAATGAGGCAGGCTGCAATAGATGGTGATTTCAAATCCTTTTCACAAGGATTAACAAAGGCTTATGGCGATGATATGACGCTGTTTAATCTTATTCGTAAAAGAATGGGACTAAAGGAAATGCTCAACTTTCGTAAACACGTTCAGCTCGAAAAAGTTTCCGATAAGCGTGAACAGTATATTAATGGCGAATTGTTTAACATCGGTGATCAAGCAATTACCGAATCAGGCATCATGGTTACTATTAAGCACCGTAAACCTAATTACGTCATTGATCTTAACGACAAAAAATACTTTATTGAAAAGCTTGAAGCATACGAAAGTGGCGTTTCAAAGATCGTTAAACCAGGAATATCTCCAAGCCTACAAAAAGTGTGGGGCAGCACCTTTTCTAAAGGGAAAATCAGAATCGCATGGAGTCAGATGCGTGGTGGAGTCGCTATATGGGTATCTGGCCGCATGGAGGGAGAGCTCCACGACACAGAGCAAGAAGCAATCGAATGGCTAGAGAAAGTAGGAGTTGATAAAAAACGAATTCCTAAAATATCATAAAATTTTAAATACACAAAAAATGGGAACAATGAATTCTGCGGAAAATACACGTTTAGATAGAATCGAGGAAAAGATCGATAAGTTAGCAGATGCGGTTGTTTCAATCGCAAGAGCCGAAGAAAAGCTAGCTGGCTTAGAACAATTAAACAATGAGCTACATAGAAAATTGTACGATGTTGAATCCCGTTTAAGGACTGCAGAAACTAAGGTGCATGATGTTGAAAAAACACAAAGCGTTTGGAGTAAAGTTTTATGGATAATGTTAACAGCCGCTGCTGGCGGAATCATAACAAGCATCTTTATGCTTAATCCATGAAAACATTTAAACAATACATCATTGAAAAACCGTTGAATCTCGCACAGCGGAAGAAACGTAGCCGCAGCATGAAAAGGATAGGTTCTAGAATGAAAATGAAGCGCAAGTTATCAATGCGTAAAAAATCTTCACCAGAAAAAATCAAAGAAAAGGCTGTGAGAAAAGCACGGAATATTGTGCGTGAAAAACTTGCTGGTGGTAAATCTCATCACGATTTATCGGATACAGAAAAAATGAAAATCGACAAAAAACTTGAAATTAAAGGTGCTTTAGTCAAAAAAGTAGCTAAGAAACTTATACCAAAAGTAAAAAAAATCGAGACTGAAAGAATTAAAGACCTCAAAACAAAAACCTAAACTTATAAATAACTATTATGCAAATTAACGATAAAGAAACACAAGCCTTATGCGATGCAGTAAAGGCTGTTCTTGGCGAAAATGCTAAGGATTACAAACCAAAACGAGGCGGTAAAGGTCATGACGACTTTATCGATCTTCATACGATTAATGTCGAAGAAGGAAATGAATTTACCGCAGCAGCAGCTAAAGCTGCAGTAGCTGGTGATAAGGAGTTTGATTTTGAAGGTAAAACCTATCCATCTGAAATGGATATAGAAGTTGCTAAGAAGATCCTCGGTGAATCATCCGAAAATGAAGTTGAAGAAGCATTCTCACGTCTACCTGGGAATGTCATTAACAACGAACTTTATACAGCTAATCGTGCGCTTCAAGCGTTTGTAACAAGTCAGAAGAATGGCGATGACGTTGATGAGAAAAGACTCAATCTGTTAATTAACAATTTGCAGGCTATCAAAAAGCAGATTAAGAAGTTCAATAAGCCTGAAGATATTCCAGTCAAGTATCAGTATAAAGAATCTGTTGATCTTGAAGAAGGCATTGATTTTTCCAAAGTTAAGGACGGTCAACTTAAGGCTTGGCTTGCTAAATTTAAGAATATGAAAAGTCATGACTTTGAATTTATTAATGATGTTAAGGCAGCCGAAAAGGAAGCTAAAAAGCGTGGTCTTACAGAATCATCCGAAAATGATCTTGAAGAAGCCATTGATTTTTCCAAAGTTAAAGACGATCAACTTAAGGCTTGGCTTGATAGATTTAACAATGTAAAAAGCAAATTTGGGCCGAAGACGGTTGGACCTTGGGATGGATTTAAGGATGATGTTAAGGCAGCCGAAAAGGAAGCTAAAAAGCGTGGTCTTACAGAATCATCCGAAAAGCTAATTACTAAGAGGCAATGGGATAAAGCAGATGAAGATCAAAGAGATGCATGGTTATCAGGCGCGTTCGAAGACCCTGATGACATTGACAAGCATATCAATGCTAAGTGGCAAGATCTCCCTCCCCAAGCAACTTCAAATATGTATGAATCTGTAGAATTGAATGAAGGTGTCGCTGACATTGTTAAAAAGGTAGAAAAGCTAAAAGTTGGTGATAAAACAAACTTTGGCGTAGTTAAAGAAATTTCGGCTAATTCAATTACCTTTAAAGCAAAGGACACACCGAAAACTAAAATTCTTTTCAAACAACCTAAACTTGGTTCTCGCGATTTTGTTTTAGATCAGCTTGTTAAACTTACACCAGATGGAAAGAGGTTAGCAAAAGAATCAACTGATCTTGAAGAAGCTACAATGAGCCAAGGCGTCAAACAAGCTCAGAAGCATATTGATAGCCTTGAGAGTTCCCTTAAAAAAGGATCAAATCTGAATAAAGGTATTAACAAAGCGCTCGAAGGAAAATACGACGCCGACTTTATAAAGATGGAAAAGGCAATGAGTCAAATCCTCGATGTTTGGCAAGATATCGAATACGAATTTGCACAGTCTGTCGGAGAATCAGTAGAACTTGACGAAGCAATTAAAGCTGGCAGCGGTAAAATTACTGTTCATGCTGAGCGGGGAATGAGTAAGTGGGAGCTGGTAGGTAGTGCTGAAAGGAAATACAAAATCAAGCTTAAGGTAACGCCGGCAAAGTTTGCTGGCCACAGCGACTCCGTCTCGGTCACAGGTGATAAGAAAAATGTCTTAGCCTATCTACAAAGCGGTGATTATGGAGTGGACATATCTGGCCGCCCGTCCTCGAAGGGGCTACCAGATGGAGATATTAAAGATGCGTTTCCAGAGATTCTGGAAACGTATGATGACTCATGTGTTTTAGAAGATACAGAGTTAGACGAAGCAATCGCAGAAATTGTTAAAGAAGAAAACCTCGATATCGATTCTTTGTCAGAAGAGCAATTAGACGAACTTCTTGGCGGTGCTTTAAAAAAACTTGGTGGAGCAATTAAATCTCGCGTCACTACATCTGGTCGTGCAGACCGCGCAGAAAAGAAAGCTGATAAGGGTGACAAAAAAGCAAAAGATCGTGCAAGATTAATGAAGGCAAAAGCGCGTATTGCGGCTCAGAAAAAGAAGAAAATCGCCTTGAAAGCTCGAGAAAAAGCAAAAAAAGCAAAAGCTCGACAAGAATCAGTAGAACTTGACGAAGCATCTGAGTCTGATCTTAAAAAGATTCTTGCTGCGGCAAAAAAAGCTGGCGGAAGAGTAAAAGGTAACACAGTAGATTTTGGCATGGGTGCATCCATTGAGTTCTCTATTGAAAAAGGAAAGATCAAGTTTGACGGTGGTAGAGCAACAGGTGTTGGATACTTTGACAATGTCGACGACGCCCTCGCCTCATTAGCTGCTGGACTTGGTTAATAAATAACTTTGTATGAAGTTATTTGATGATCTAACAAGCGACAACTTTGAATTATTTGCAGCTAAATATTATACAAATCCTGCGTGCTTAGTCACAGATGATTTTTATGAGGACCTCGCAAAATTTAAATATGTCGTAAGATTATTTAGACGTTATCGGTATTCAGGTGAAATAAAGGAAAGATTGGTTTTAAATCATATAATTGGAATATATAATGTATTTCAAATACAAGCCGCAACTCGAATGTTATTTTACAAAATAGATGAAGAACTTTGGCCTACGCTAAAAACGATTTTAATCTATTTGAACTATTTACCGCCGAGTCTATACAGCGATATTAGTATCGATTTAAGAATAGCAAACAACCTAAAAGACATATAACCATGGGATTTTTCAGAGGACCAGATTTTTTTTACGCTTTACGATTTCTTCGTTTACTTACAATGCCTTGGCAAAAAACCGCTGCATTTAAAAACGGAATAGTTGATGAAAAGGGCGTTAAGCTAAAGAAACCAGAAACACGTGAAGAAAAATCAGCGTATACTATTTTTCACCGACTTGTGTTTAACATTCGCCGTTTGTTAGGAAAAATACCTCTTGGGCAAAGTACTATTGCGCGATATGCTTCAGCGCTATATTTGATTAAAGAGCACACGAATATGAGTGATAAACAACTCATTAATGTTCTTAAAAAGTCAAATGGAATAGATTTTTCGGACTATGCGCCTGAGTTAAATGAGTGGTATCTTACCGAAGAAGGAGATATAGAACAAGGAAAATATGCGCTTGTCCGTGACATAGCATTACCAAAAACCGGAGAATTATTAGCTAAAAAGGGTACATTGGTTGAGGTTACGGAACCTGAACCGTATGGCTCATTATTGGGTCATACGGTTTTTAAGGTCAAACATTTAAAAACACGGCAGGAAATATTCATTACTCAGGAAGACATATCACGATGAGATTAGAAACAACTACAACAGGATCTGTGGCAATATTTGATAAACCTCTTGGCGCTGTAGACAAGCGAAAATGCAAGGTATTTGATGTTTGCGACGAAACGTTCACGCGGTTTGAACCTGGCAGAGTAAAATATGAACGGTGGTCAAAGTTCATAAATGAGGATGAAAGAGAAGTCGCAGACTATTATAGTTTGAATAAAGAATCTGTGATTGTTTTACGCAATTCTTCGAATGGCGCTATGCGCGCTCTTTATCATAAAATAAAGTAAAGTTTGTATTTACTTTAGTGGGATTTATGGTATAATCTAATCTCAAACAACAACTATGTCAATATTCGAAGAACAAATATCCCGCAAACCTGATCATTATCCTTGGACTGAAGAGTTCATTACTTCTATGCACACGGGGTTTTGGACTGATAAAGAATTTACTTTTCAAACAGATGTTCACGACTTTAAAGTGAATATGCCTGATAACGAAAAGGAAATGGTCACTCGCTGTTTATCGGGCATATCACAAATTGAGGTGTCGGTAAAAACATTCTGGGCAAATGTAGGGCAAAATCTTCCTCATCCTTCTATCATCGATCTTGGATATGTAATGGCAAATGTTGAAGTTATTCATAACAATGCTTACGAACGTTTACTTAAAATCCTGGACCTAGAAGATACTTTTGAACAAAACTTGCAATTGCCAATTATTCAAAATCGTGTTAAGTACCTACGCAAGTATTTGAAAAAGTGTTATAAAGATAAGAAAAAACAATATGTGTATTCGCTTATTTTATTTACGCTTTATGTTGAAAACGTTTCTCTCTTTAGTCAATTTTACACTATTAACTACTTTAATCGATTTAAAAACCAACTTAAAGATGTTTCTCAGCAAGTAGCATATACTTCGCGCGAAGAAATGATTCACGCATTAGTTGGTATTAAGCTAGTAAACACTATTCGCGAAGAACACCCTGAACTCTTTGATAAAGAACTTATTGATCGTATTCGTGAAGAATGTGTTGAAGCATACAAGGCTGAAGCAAAAATTATTGAGTGGTCAATAAATGGTTATGAATCAGAAAACTTAAGTTCGGCAATTATGAAAAATTTCATTAAGAATCGTCTTAATGATTCACTAAAACAAATTAACATTGAGCCTGTATTCAACGATGTTGATGCAGAATTGCTTGAAAAAACAGAATGGTTCGATGAAGACGTCCTTGGAAATACCGCAACGGATTTTTTCTGGAAAAGGCCGGTCGAATATTCTAAGAAAGACAAATCGTACGACGCAGACGATCTCTTTTAAAAAACTTGATATATAAATTATGGAAAAATATTATTGGCTTAATCGCGACTCCCGCCTTTTTCTTCAACGTGGTTATTTAGCTGAAGGCGTAGAAGCAGAAGATAGAATTAGACAAATCGCAAAGGCCGCGGAAAAAGCGCTCGATGAAAAGGGGTTTGCTAAAAAGTTTGAAGACTATATGTCGCGTGGATGGTATTCGCTGTCATCACCGATTTGGTCAAATTATGCATTAAAGCGCGGCTTACCCATTTCTTGTTTTGGTTCTTATGTAGATGATACAATGGAATCGATCCTTCACAAACAAGCTGAAACAGGAATGATGACAAAGACTGGTGGTGGAACCTCTGGTTATTTTGGAGACCTTCGCGAAAGAGGAGCAGGTATTGCTGATGGAGGAACATCAAATGGTCCTGCTCACTTTATGGAGCTTTTCGATAACGTAACAAATGTTGTCGCACAAGGAAATGTGCGGAGAGGTTCATTTGCTGCATATCTCCCCGTTGAGCATCCCGACATTTTAGAGTTTCTAAAAATTCGAGAGGACGGACATCCTATTCAAAACTTATCAATTGGCGTAACCGTTTCTGATAAGTTTATGAGTGAAATGATTGATGGTGATAAAGAAAAAAGAAAAGTCTGGGCAAAAGTAATCCAAAAGCGTTACGAATCTGGCTATCCTTACATATTCTTTTCTGACACCGTAAACAAAAATGCACCTTCGGCATACAAAAAGAACAAAAAACGTATACATGCGTCAAATCTTTGTAGCGAAATTTGTTTGTCAACAGATAATGAAGAATCATTTGTTTGCAATCTTTCTTCTTTAAACCTTCTTCACTATGACGAATGGAAGGAAACTGATGCAGTGCAAGTTCTTACTCGCTTCCTTGATGCAGTAATGACAGAATTCATTGATAAGTCTGAAAACCTGCCGTTTATGGAAGCTCCTCGCACGTTTGCTATTCGTCAACGTGCACTTGGTATCGGTGTTCTTGGATGGCATTCATATCTGCAAAGCAAAAGTATTGCGTTCGAAGACTTAGAAGCAAAAGGTGTGACAAATGATATTTTTAAACATATTCGTGCTGAAAGCCAAAAGGCAACAAAAGAACTTGCTGAAAAATTCGGTGAACCGGAATTGCTTAAAGGCACAGGTTTGCGTAATGTAACTACACAGGCAATTGCTCCTACAACTTCAAGTTCCTTTATCTTAGGGCAAGTTTCTCCGAGTGTTGAACCGCTAAATAGCAATTATTTTGTTAAGGATTTGGCTAAAGGCAAATTTACTTATAGAAATCCTTATCTAAAAGAAGTGCTTAAGAAACATGGAAACGATACTGCTGATGTTTGGAAGTCAATTCTTGTTACTGGTGGCAGTGTACAACATCTTACGTTTCTTTCAGATCACGAAAAAAGCGTGTATAAAACCTTTGGTGAAATTAGCCAAAGAGAGGTTATATTACAAGCAGCGATCAGACAAAAACACATCGATCAATCTCAAAGCATCAATCTCATGATTCACCCAAAAACACCACCAAAGGACGTAAACCAATTGCTTATATATGCTTGGGAACAAGGCGTCAAAACTCTTTATTACCACAGAGGCACCAATCCATCACAGGAACTTTCACGAAATTTACTCAACTGCGCATCTTGCGAAGGTTAATATGCCAGAAGAAAAAAACATATGCTGGGGCTGTTCGGCCGATTATTACATTACATGGTTAGGTGTAAGTGATCATGAAGATGATCATGAAGATGATTATGAGGATGACCTACTAATTCCTGATTTTTGCCCGTTCTGCGGTTTAGAAGTTGCTTTCGGCGAAGACGACGGGTGTTATGATTAGATCGCGCTAAAAGCAATTTCCATATAAATAGAGTATATGTGCACAATTGGTGTTAAATACTTAGATAAGCATGGCTGGGTCGGTGTGAAAAACCGAGACCGAAACTATAAAACTGATGTTGAAATTGTTCAGTCTAATCGGTTTAAAACTCAACGCTTGTATATTGATGATAAGTTAAGTAGATGGACCGAAGGTGTCAATGAGTATGGGGTGGCAATTATTTCATCTTCTTTCTCTGTAAAAAGTGATGAAAAAGAAGGCGATAAAATAGCACTTACACAAAAGGCCAAAAACAAAAGAAATCAAGTTGGTTATTACTCTTCCGATGGAAAGACGATTCGCCAAGCTCTTTTGCAAAAAACCCCTGAAGCTGCACTTAAAGTTCTTGTTGATGGCAATCTAGCTGGTGCAACATACGTGTTCAACGAGCGCAAGTGTTATATTCTTGAAGGAGGATACACAGTAAAAAAAGCAGACGCGAGCAAAGAAAATCCAAGGGAATACACGCATAAGGTTCAGGAAATTAAACCTGAAAAGAGTTTTTCTTGTCGTACGAATCATGGTGTATTAGTGCCGCAATTAGGATATCACACAAATCCAACAGACGATAGACTTATTCGAGCAAGAACAAGTAGCGAAAAAAGACTAGAGTATGCTAACAAATTTATAAGTAAAGACGTTGATGAGCCATCAGATTTAATCGATGCTTTTGCACGCTCTCCAGATAAGGATGTATTCATGAATCCTATTCGAACAGGCAACGTTAAAAAGTCTGAAATGGTTACAACAGGTCAATTGCTTATTATTCCAAAGGAAAGAACTCTTCACTATAGACCAATCTATTCTTCTGTTAGTTTTGATTATAATCGTTTGAGCGGGCCAGAAGCAAAGACATTCTTCGAAATTATATCAAGCCGAAAGCTATTATCCTTTAAAGAGTTTGTAGATAAATAAATCCATGTGGGTTTATAGCGGAGAAGAATTTACAACTGAAATGATCGGTGATTATATTGGATTCGTCTATATCGTCACCGATCCAGCAGGTAAAAAATATATAGGTAAAAAGGGATTCTTTTCTAAAGTAACTAAACCACCTTTGAAGGGAAAGAAACGTAAACGTAGATCTCTAAAGGAATCTGATTGGAAAAAATACTGCGGATCCAGTGAGACAGTTAAGACTCTCGTAGAGGAGAATGGCTTAGATTACTTTAAACGAGAGATTCTGCACCTATGCAAGACCAAGGGTGAATTGAACTACACGGAGCTTCGAGAGCAAGTTATTCGCGACGTGATATTAAAACCAGATGAATACTACAATGCTTTTGTTGGGATTAAGTGCAATCGATCTCATGTAAAGGCGCTATGGAAAAAATAGGGTTTACATTACGCTCTAGATAGTGTATAATACACATTATGAAACAAAAGAATAAATCTTACGAGAGGCTTTATTTGGGTGTAATGGGGATTACAGCAGGTTTATTGGCTATCGCATCGGCTGCGATCATATCAAGAAAAATCTCAAAAAAGCGCAATAAATTTAGTTATAATTCGTTACGGAGGTAAAAAGTTGTTTACAATCGGTGAGTTTTGTGGTATAATATCACCGAACAACAAAACAACAACTAAACTACTAAACTCATGATATTGCTAGACTACTCCGGGATCGCCATCGCCTCTATTTTTTCACAAGACCGACCTGAAGAAATTCAAGAAGGTCTTATTCGCCATATGATTTTGAATGGCATCCGGCGTTATAACCTAAAATTCCGCAGTAAATACGGCCAAATGGTTATTGCGTGTGATAATACTTCTTGGCGTAAAGAGGCATTTCCGGAATATAAAGCTAAGCGCAAAACAACTAGGGATGAGTCGCCTCTTGATTGGGGCCATTTCTTCACTCTCATCAACCAAGTGAGAGATGAAATTGCAGAAGAAATGTCTTATCCTGTTGTTCACGTAGATCGCGCTGAGGCTGATGATGTTATTGCAGTCCTTGCACAAGAAACACAGGAGTTTGGTAAAAACGAGCCTGTGATGATTGTTTCTGCAGACAAAGATTTCATTCAATTGCAATCGTTTTCAAACGTTAAGCAATTTTCGCCGATGAAGCGTGATTTTGTAAAGGTCGACTGTCCGCGTTTCTATAAGTTCGACCACATCTGTCGTGGTGATTCAAGTGATGGTGTGCCAAATATTTTTAGCATAGACAAATCCTTTGTTGATGGTGTTAGGCAAAAGCCAATGCGCGCAAAGAAAATTCTAGAATGGTATGATGCGGCAGAATCGCTAGAGGAACTTCGCTCTACTATGGGCGAAGACACCTATCGCAACTTTTGCCGAAACAAAACTGTAATTGATCTTGATTGTATTCCTCGAGATATCGCGGATACAATTATCGATAAATATAAATCCCAACAAAACAAAGACAAAGGAAAAACTCTACCGTATCTTATTGATAAGCGGTGCAATATGCTTATCGAATCTGTACAAGACTTTTTCCCCGCATAAAATTATGAGTAATAGACAACATATATTTGAGGTTTTAGAAAAAACCTGTGAGCTTAAAGACCGTGAAGATCGCATTGCGTATCTTAAAGAACACGCCTTTAAACAAGTGAAATCGGTTCTTCAGTTATGCTATAACGACAAAGTCGTACTTGACTTGCCTTATGGTAAACCACCATTTGAAGAATGCCCTATTGGGCGGGAACCAACAAGTGTTCAAAATGCCTTTAAGGCAATTGGTGTTTGTGTAAAAGGTAATAGAGTAAACCGCATGGAAAAAGAAAAAAAGTTTATTCAAATTCTAGAAAGCATTAATAAAGAAGACGCACTTATCCTTTGTGCTGCAAAGGATAGCACTCTTACTACGCTTAAGAATAAAAAATATTCCAAAATCACGAAAAGTTTAGTTGAGGCTTGCTTTCCTGAAATTTTGTGATGTACAATTCGTGAGTATTGTGTTATAATACTCATAGAAAAAGTAAAAGTATGAATGTTTTTGTCTTAGATAATGATCCTGTAGTTGCGGCACGGCAACATTGTAATGTTCATGTTGTCAAAATGATTATTGAAAGTGCTCAAATGCTTTCAACTGCTCATCGTATGTGTGATGGTTTACCAGAGCGTAGGCCATCAAGTTCTGGTAAAACTATGCAACAATATTATGTTTTACCTGACGAACGCGAAAATGTTCTTTACAAAGCTGTTCACAAATATCATCCATGCACGGTATGGACAATGGAAACCATTCAAAACTACCGTTGGCATTGGAAATTATTCGATGCTTTGTGTGACGAATACACATACCGATATGGCAAAACCCACAAAACAGATAAGGTTCTCCGCGAAGAACTTTATTGGGGTCCGGCGAATATTGCCGATTCAGATATTACTAAATTCCCTTTAGCAATGAAATCAAATCCCGAGTGTATGTTCGACGATCCTGTCAAATCATATCGGGCATTCTATCAAACAAAACAAGACCGCTTCAAAATGACTTGGTCAAAACGTAAAAAACCAGATTGGTTTACAGTAAAATGACATACGACTATAAATGTAAAAAATGTAATGAAACACGGGAAATGAATGTTCCTATGGAAGATCGTGATAAACCTTGTGGAGAGGCCTGTATTATGTGTGGCGGCGAAGTTGTACGACTTGTTTCCACCACAAGCATAAGCTATAATGGGGCAATCTCACCAATCCGCCGTGCTGGTGATGGGTGGAATGATGTTCTCAAAGGAATTAAAAAAGCATCGGGAAGTGGATGCACAATTAATCACTACTAAAATGAAAAGGGTTTTTAATCATGTTGGCGTAGACTTAGGATACGACGAGCTTAGCGCTGAAACAAAAAAGTCTATCCGTAAGTATACAACGCCGAATGGCGACGAGTATCCATCAATTACGACTGTGCTCGGTTTTCGTGATCGAGGAAAATGGGCTAAATGGCGTAAAGATATCGGAGAAGAAAACGCGAACAGAATCACCCGTCGTGCATGCGGTGCGGGGACTGCAGTTCACAACATTGCAGAACGCTATATCAATAACGAAGAAAAGATCTTTAAGACACAGAACGACGACATGCCGCATATCCAATTTAGTTGGAATGTTCTTAAAAATGTTATTGATGAATGTGTTGGTAAAGTGTATATGCAAGAATGCACGCT
>TARA_R110002153_G_scaffold224527_1_pt1 | contig 12874 bp, 14 predicted proteins | sample TARA_R110002153 | Tara Oceans TARA_R110002153 (sample SAMEA4398193) | marine metagenome | biome: Polar Biome; feature: [SRF] surface water layer (ENVO:00010504); material: water (ENVO:00002006), including particulate matter (ENVO:01000060) such as... | depth 5 m
ATGACGTTTAGATGCTAGTTCGTGTTCTAGGTATGTTATACGTTCTTTTAATTCTTGCATATAATTAAATCTTTTTCGTATGTGTTTATTTGTATTATATCTATATGTAAATTACCTAATTCAAATGGCCCAATTTCTCCACTATCTTGTAATATAGCAGATAATTGTTGTATTATTTGGAAATCTTGTTGTGTAAATTTACTACCGTCTATTTCAACTAAAATTTCATTATTTTTTTCATTGTCAAATGGTTTTATCTTTTGATATAAATCAGTTGATGTATTAGGTGATTCTAATGTTATATAATTATCAATCATTGAAGGAATATTCCCCTCATCTACATAAATATTACTACACCATGGTTCTAAAATTGCTAATAATCGATCATTACAATTTTCAACTATAAATCCTATATCATATTTAGGTGAAACTATAGGTTTCATTAAAGGAGTATGATTAACATTTTGACCCCATTTACGAATAAATTCTAAAGTTGATTTATTCATATCGGCTTGCCATTTTTTATGTCGTTCAGGGTCACCATCAAAACTACCCGCACCTCTACCTGTTAAATGATATACTAATGAATTCCAAGGTTGGACAAATTTAAAACCATCTAAATGCATTCTATTAAATATGTCTGAATCTTCTCTACATGAATGCATTATAGGATCATGACCACCTAAAGCTAAAAATTCATCTTTATACATCATCCAAGGTGCAAATATGCCTTCAGTGACTTTAGTTTCATTTAAACATTTATTAACATAATTATCAAATTCTAATTCTTGAAATTTTTCAGGCCATACCCCAAAATCTTCTAGTATTTTTTCACCATTATTAGGATGTAAAGGTGGTTCAACTCGAGTTGAACATACTACTGTTTTTGGTTTTAAATGATTAAATGCTTTTAAATCTGCATCTCTACCTAACATCATATCAGCATGGAAAATCATAAAAATGTCTGTAGTTGATTTTTCTATACAATAATCATAAGCTTTACCAATACCATATAATTCATATCCTAATCTAGGATTTACATAATATTGTATATTATATTCTTCTTTTACTTCATCTAACCATTTAACAGTACCATCATTATCACTATCTACAAATACTATTATATCATGATCTTTACGCCAAGCATATTCACGAATTGAAGGTATACATGTTTTTAGATATCTTAAATTATCTTTACTTGGTATGCAAAAGGTTATTTTATCCATTGTTTTTTAACTGTAATATTATGTGTTTAACATGTTTTAATGAATGCCAATTGTTAATACTATGGATTTCTAAAGGAGAATGTTCATTTATCATTTTTTCAAAAATTGTAAAAGGTGCATTAAAAGGATCTCCTGGAGAGTATGTTTTTGCATTTATTGCTCTTTGAATATGATGACCTCCACTTGGTTTTCCTGGTTGTTCTTCAACAAATTGAGTAACAATTATTCCTGTTTCTTTAAGACAACTAGCCCATTGATTCAAAGCATAAATCGGATCATAAGAATGATCAAATGAATTTGAATAAATAACATCACATTTCCTTACCCATTCATCTTTTACATCATGCATGTCCCATTGAATTGTTATTTCAGGGTACCCAAATTTGTCTCCAATTTCAGTTCCAATAACAGTACATCCTAGTTGTTCTCCTAATGTTTTATTTTCCCATCCAGATCTAACTCCGTGACATAGTCCAAAAGTAGGTGTATCAATTCTTTGTAATACATTTTCTTTAATTTTTTCAAATATACTTAACCCATCATTACATCCAGGGCCAAATTTTCTTTCATTTAATGTTTTTTGATTTTTTACATATAAATCATATTCTTCAGTATAATTAGTTAATAAGAAAGTATTGCCTTCTCCTATTTCTTTATATGTTTCTCTTTTTGTTTTTTTATTCATAGTTTCTCTTTTTGTTTTTTTATTCATAGTTTTAATTTTAAATTTAATATTTGATTGGTGTATGAATTTCAGGATCCTTATGGAAAGTTAAATGATTCCATCCATTTCCTACATATTCTTTTGTAAAATTATTTTTAGGTTTATAATGTATAGGTTTAAATTGTAAAGTCATAGCTAATCTATATCCTTTTGTAGGTATCGTACCTTTATGTACTATATTATTATCAAATAAAACTGCAGTACCTGCAGGTCCTTCTACATCTACTATCTGACATCCTTTGTCATTAACCCAATCATTAATTATATTATTTGGTATTCTAGTACCATTCCATTTTGTATTTAAAGCTTCAAAATTTTCTAATGCCACATTTCCTTCAAACCAATGAGAATGGTCTCTTCTACTTGGGAGTACTTTAATACCTGATTTATCTGATTGACCTAAATATCTAAATGCTCCTGATTCTTTATTAACATCATTAATATAAATCATAACTTTAATTTGTTCAATAGGGTTATTATCTATATGCCACATCCATGAACTAGATTCACCTGCATTAGTTTCAGGGGTTTTATACATTTTTATATTATCACAAGTTACATAACATCCAAATACTTTTTCTTCTAATTCAGGAATAAGATAATCTTCTACTATAATTTTTAATTCGTCTTCATATTTAAAAATATCTTTAATACCCATAGCTATATTTTTGTATTCATAGTTAGAGGGGTTTTCTAATTCTTTTTCCATTTTAGTTCTAAGAGAAGTAATAGTATCTAAATAACGTTTATCAAAATTAAATATAGGTTGAGATTTAGTATTATTTACACTAATAGTTAAATTTATAAGATCTGCGTTTGTTTTTTTATAATTTTTTTTACATTCTTTGTAATATTCTGACCATTTTTTAATCATAATAGATGATTTTATATTTTTATATTTTAAAGCTTGATTATTTATTGTTAATTTATCTTCTACTACACTTATTAATTCCATACCATGATGTTTTTTCCAATTTACCCAAGTATTCATGTTTTTAATAAGTTGGGGTAATTGGTGTTTAGGCCAAGGATCTGAAGGTACTCCTTCAATTTTATCATAAAATCTGCCTCCTATAGTATCAAAACCTAAAACATGTAGTTGTTTGTAGTTTAAATAATGAGCTAATGGAAATATTAGTGATGTTAATTTTGTTTCTGATGCATTTTTTGATTCTGATGTATCCCCTTCCCACTCAATAGTTCCTATAGATATTTTATCTGAATTGAATCTTTCTTCTACTGAAATTAGTTTTTGTTTTGTAGTAATTGTTGGGACTTCAAATAAATTAAAACGTTTTCTAGCTAAAGATTGTATTAATTGTATATATTCACCCCAATTTACTCTAGAGGTGCCATGACTTTTTTGAAAGTCTTCTAAAGTATGACACATAGTGCTTGGAATTAAAATTTTAGTAGGGATGGGTGAAGAAAGTTGATCAAGAAATCTTAATGTTGGTAAAGCTCCAAAAGGATCTCCCCATGAATAATAAGTTGGAAATTTATTAAATTTTTCATATAATTTAATTAACCCATTATGGATAGTTATAGTTGAATATTGTTCAAATATATTAGGAATATATTTACTGTAATGATTTATAGATTCCCCTACTCCTAATATGAATAGTTTTTGTGGATTCATTATAATTTTATTTTATTTATTATTTCTTTTGTTAAAGGATAATGGATTTTACTATATTCTGTTGATATGTTATAATCAAATCCTTCTCCTAGATTATATAAATTTATATTATTTTTTACACTTTGAGTATGTAAAATTTTAGTCATTTTTAAATGACCTTCTGATGAGTGAACTCTTGTGTGGTCCCAACCCCTATGCATGATTTTTGGTCTAAAAGCATTTTCTGGGTCTTTACTTGGATTTTCTGAAGTTCCATCTACTCCTACATAGTATAAAGTTTTAGGTAAAAAATTCATTGCAAAAAAACATAATCTACCTCCTACTCCTATATGTAAACAATTAGAATGATCTGTTGTCCAATAATCTACTACTCTATCTTTATATTCTGTTGTGAATTGTTTAAAATTCCTCATAGTTGATACTGGTGCATTTACTTCAAAACCAATTTGACATTGTTTATTTTTATTTAAAAACTCTATTAAATTAGGATGATATAAATCTACTAATTGGGTTAATGTTACATGTTTTATATTTGTTAAGGATCTTACTTTATCATTTAAATAAAAAAAACTAGTAGTTAATATAGTATCTATATCTAAGCTACTCCAATTAACATCATTTACTGAAGGACCTGAACCCATTACTAATACATTCTTATCTTTTACATGATTATCATAAAAAGATTTATAATTTTCTGGTTTAAATCTATCTAACATAATTCTTTATATAATATTTCCCCTGTTTTAAATTGCCATTCATAATCTATATCAAAAGTTTCTAATTCATCCATAGTAAATAGTTCTGGTTGAGGAGGTGAACTTATATCCATCCAAAAACCATCTTTTATAATATCCATTCTACTAGCATATAAACAATGAGCTGCCTCATAAATAGGTTCTACTAATTTAGTATTCATTATAGTAGCCCCTCCCCAATTAGTTATAGGTTTTCCTTCTTTATTCCAATAATATGTTTTCTTTTCAAATACAGCAAAACCTCCTTCTTTATCTGAATTTATAAAACTTTTTATAAAATTATCTATAGTTTCTATTTTTAATAAAGGATTACATGCACTTATTAATACTACATACTTATAGGGTAATTTGTTACACCATTCATAAATTTCAGATAATGGTTCTCCTTCAGACATTGCTGAAGCTTCTGATCTATGAAAAATATTAATATTATGTTTATTTGCTACTTCTTTTAATTCTTTTTCATATGCTGAAAAGTGAATGTTTTCTAAAGGGATTATTTTTGATGATTTTAATTTTTTAAATAAAATATCAACTAAAGTTGTATTAGCAAAAGGTCTTAACATTTTACCAGGTACACGTTGTGAACCTAATCTAGCCTGAACTAATATACAAACATCATTTATATTTTTCATTGTATTCTTTTTTTAACATTCCTAATATATGAGAATCCCAATATTTACCTTCATTATAATAGTTTTCTCTCATTTTACCTTCATATATAAACCCAATATGTTTATATACTTCTAATGCAGCATTATTATCATATACTTCACACCAAATTCTATTTAAGTTAAGATCTTTAAAACCATATTTAATTAAAGTTCTTAAGGCATCGGATCCAAATCCCCCACTTCTATAATCATCATCCCCTATATAAATCCCAAATTCGCCGGTTCCCATTACCCAATTTATATAATATAAACCACAATGGCCTATTAATTTATTTGATACCTTATCTCTTATTTCAAAATTATATTGATCTGGGTCTCCTAGTACTCTACTTTCATACCATTTTTGTTGATTTTCTGAGTTAATTAATCTATATTCCCTAAAGTATTTTCTTAATTCGGGATTATTTCTCCACTCTCTTAGTTGTTCAAGATTTTCTCTTTCAACTTTTTTTAATATTATTTTTTTACCTATTACCATTTTATAAAATCATCTGGATTATAATTTATTTTTGCTGTTGTTCCTAATATATTATACCATTCTGAAGCAGCCACATTATCTTCTAAATAAGGTCTTTTAGTTGTTATATTATCTATAGTTAATGTGTCACCTATTTTTATATTAGATTTAGCTACTATTGATCTTCTAGCTTTAGTAAAATCTAATTCAGATTCACTATATTTACCTACATGTTGTTTAATACTCCCCATCATAATTTCTGCAAGTGTTATATGATTTATCATATCTGTTAGTTGATCTGGTTCTAAAGCAAATGTATGATCAGGACCTGGTAAATTTTTATCTAATGTAAAATGTTTTTCTATTACAGTAGCTCCTGCAGCTACAGCTAAAGCAGGTGTTAATATTGATGTTGTATGGTCAGATAATCCTATAGCATTTACATATTTATATCCTTGTAATGATTTTATTGAATTTAAATTAATATCATATACTGGTGTTGGATAGGCATTATTACAATGTAATAAAGTTAAATCATTACCATATTTTTCTACTATATTTAAAATATGTCCTATATATTGAAGTTCAAATCCTATACCAATAGAAATGATTAAGGGTAAACCTGTTGATGCTACCATATCTACAAATCTCCAATCTGTAGATTCAAAACCTGCTATTTTTAATCTTTTAACACCTAAATTAACTAATTCATTTACTGCCTTTTCATCAAAAGGAGTAGACATAAATTCAATATCTATTTCATCACAATATTGTTTTAAATCTTTTTGCCATTCACGAGGTAATTCAATATCTTTAATTAATTTATTTATATTTTTATACCCAGCAAAATTAGGAGTATTTTTACTATATAAAGTCTCTGATGAATAAGTTTGAAATTTTACAGCACTTGCCCCCGCAGCTTTAGCTACGTCTATTAATTTTAAGGCTTTATTAAAATCTTTATTATGATTAGCTCCTGCTTCTGCTATTACAAATGTGTCCATAAAGGTAAATTTATTATTTTATTATGTAATAATTCAGTATTAGGAAGCCTAACTTTACTATTAAAATATTCTGTTCTGTGTAATAAAGGATAATGCCTAGCTAATTGGTGGTCTTGGTTAAATTTATTAGCATTATCACTTAATCTAGTTGCAAAATAATAAGATGAATTATCATCATGGGGTAAAACATTATCTAGTTTAGAATAATTATTTTTTCTAACTTCTAAATCTTTTTTATATTTTTCTAAACTTATTAAAGCTATAGTAGCATTTAAATTATTCATATAAAATTTAAAGCCTTCTTGTGTTATGTCATAAGACCCATTAATATTTTGTCTACCAAAATTTCTATAATTTTGGAAATATTCTGTTGCTTTTAAATCATTTGTAGATATCATACCTCCATCACTAGAACATATTGGTTTATAAGGATGAAATGAAAAAAATGAAAAATCACATTTTATTGTAGGTGTTACACAGTGTGCTGAGTCAGCTACTACTATTTCGTTATACCCTCCTTCAATATTATCAAAACCAGGAATATTACTAATACCCCCATATAATATAGGCATTAATACTGGAGTTATACCCCCATCACTATATCTTTCACATCTTTCTTTTCTTTTATTATAATAATCATTTATATCAAATAATAAATTATCATTAATATCTACCCATATAATATTATGTCCAAAATGTTGAGCTGCCCATGCAGGTGAAGTAAAACCTAATGAAGGGGTATAAACATCACATGTTCCGTATTTTTCTTTTAAATAAGCAAATATTATAAATGCAGCTGCACTTGCTGAATTTGTAGCTATATTATATTTTTTGTTTGAAAAAGATTGAAATTGTTTTTCAAATTTTAATACATTAGGACCAAAACCTAATTGTCCTGTTTGAAAAACTTCATTTAAAGGAGTAAGTTCTTCTTTTAAAAATTTAGATTCAAATACTTTCATTTTTTTTTGTTAATTTATATTAAACTTATTTTAAGCATGAAAGTAATTCATGCAATAGTAGATTCCTCTTTCATATATATCTGGTTTTCTGTAGTATCTTATATGACATCCAATCTCAGCATTATTCCAATGTGCATATCGGGGACCCATTAATAATTTTTTTAATAATTTAGGGTTTGTTTTAAAATAAACATAAGATTTATCTGTTATCTTATTAGGTTTAATAATTTCTGGTTTTTTACCATTAAATGGAAATTTAAATGCATATTCTTTATCTAAAAAGATATAAATATTTGTATTACTTTTAAGTTTTAATTCTTTTCTTTTATTATCAAACCTATTATGTGCCTCAAAAGATAAATCTGTTAGTTCTTTGATATTAGGTTCTTCATCGAATTCAAAATCATGTTTTCTAAGAGATAGAACTTTATTTAAATATTTTTCTTTTTCTATAGGATCAAAATGTTTATAAGGTTTTGATTGTTTATTAGAAGTTAAATCAAATGATTCGTTTAAATTTAATAATATTCCTTTTGAATTACTTAATTCATTATACTTTAAATAAGTGTCATATATATCATTAACTGCTCTATATTTTTCTATTTCTACTAAATTACCCCCTAATACATAAGTTCCTGCCATAGGCATAAAATACTCAGGTTTTATATCATTTATAAAACTTAATCCTGATTTAAAATAATAATCTTTTTGTCCTTGTGCTTTTTCTATTTTCTCTTTATTAGAATAATTATCAAAACATTGGGGGTATGCACTTGCCCCTGTATAACCTGTCATTAGTAAATTTATGTTATTATATTTATTAAGTACCTTTTTTATTGCATATTTAGCTATAGAATAAGGACAGTCATTAACATTTAGTACATTGTAATTTTCATTACTTATAACACATAAAGTATCAATAGTAGTAGATGTGTAATTTGTTTCCATTTTTCCACATCCAAAAGATTTATGACAAAGTTCTGGGTTACAATAACCCGCAGAAAATATATCAATATATGTGTTATTTTTTAATAATGTTTTTTTACCTGAATCTAATTCTATTGTTTTAAATCCTAAACTTTCAATATTTCTTTTTACAAATTTTTCAGGAAAATTATGAATTAAAACAGGAATATTTTTATTTAATTTTTTTAGTGTAGGTTTACTTAAATGGTCTGGATGAATATGTGATATATAAATGTAATCTACATTATTTAAAATATTAAAATCAAAATCTTTAAGAGAAGGGTATGTACACCAAGAACCATAGTATTCTCCATCAACTAACCAAGGATCCATTAATATTTTTACCCCATTTGATTCTATTAATTCACATGCACCATTTAAATGGGTTATTTTCATTGTTTTAATCCTTTATTTATTAGTTCTACTACTTCTTTTATATCTTCTTTTACCCATAAAGCTGAGTTAAATTCAGGACCATTATATTTTTTCCAGTTTTGATATACTTTATTAGTATATTGGGGTCTAATTTGTAATAAATTTATATTAGGTACTTCATAAGTAAAATATAATTCAGTTTTAGCTAACATATCTTCATGAAGTTTTTCTCCTGGTCTAAGTCCTATTACTTCTGTTTTAGATGGTTTATTTAATATTGTTTCTAAAGCTTTTACACATGTTGGTAATGTATATGAATTAATTTGAGGTACAAATACTTCTCCTCCTAAAGCATTATCTAATGCTCCTAATACAGCATCCACAGCATCATCTAAAGTAAATAAAAACCTAGTCATTTCATTAGATGTTACTTTTAATGTTTTATTATTATTAATAAAATCTATCCATAAGGGAATAAATGATCCTCTAGATGCTATTACATTACCATATCTAACAGAAGCAAATATAGTTGAATTAGAATTGTAATCATAATTTGTAAATATTCTTTCAGCTATAAATTTACTAGAACCATAAACGTTTACTGGTTGGCATGCTTTATCAGTAGATACTAAAATGCATTTTTTTACATTATTTTCTAAAGCAGCTCTAGCTACATTTTCAGAACCATTAATATTTGTTTTTACACATTCATCAGGATAAAATTCCATATCGTCAATTCTTTTTAAAGCAGCTGTGTGTATAATATAATCTACTTTATGACGTTGTAATGTTACATTTAATTTATCATAATCACGTATATCACCAATAACTCTAATAATTTCAGGATTATTACCAAATATAAGTGCTTGTTTACCTTCATCACGACTATATACTATAATTTTATTAGCTTGTTTAAGTCGTTTAATTAAAGCCTTTCCTAAAGAGCCTGTACCCCCTGTAATTAAAATAGTTTTATTTTTCATCCTCTTAATTTTTTTCTTACTAATTTTTCTGATTCTGTTACTTGTATTATACCATTACCATATGCTGCTTCTAATTCTCTAACTCCTGATACTAATTTAAATAATCCATGAGGTGTAACTGAACAAGCATGATCTGAACCTTCCATAGTTCTATCTAAAGTAATATGCCTTTCTAATATAGAAGCTCCTAATAAAATAGATGATACTGTAGTACCTAAAAGCATTTCATGTCCTGAATATCCTATTTCAAAATCAGGATAATCGTTTATTAAAGTTTTAATGGCTGATAAATTTAATTCATTAACTGGTGCTGGATAAGAAGAATTACAATGTAATAAACCTATTTTATAAGGGTTATTACATTTAATTTTAGCTTCTCTTAATATTTTAACAGCATGATCTATTTCTTTTTTTGTAGACATACCTGTAGAAAATATAACTTGTTTACCTGTGGCTACACATTCATATAATAATGCATCATTAGTTAACATTGCAGAAGGTAATTTAATAAAAGGAATATCATATGATGATAAAAATTCTAATGAATCTAAATCCCAAGGGCTTGCTGACCATGCTATACCTTGTTGTTTACAATAACGATCTATTTCATTATACTCATTTTCCCAAAACTCTATTTTATGCTTATACTCTAAATAAGTCATATCTTTACCTTGCCAACTTCTAGGTTTTGATTTTTGTTCTTCTGGAACACAAATTTCAGGATCTCGTTTTTGAAATTTAACAGCATCACAACCTGCTGCAGCTGCTATGTCAATTAATCTTTTAGCAATATTAATATTACCTTGATGGTTAATTCCTATTTCCCCTATAATATAGGTTTTTTTCATATTTCTTCTATTCTTTTAGTTTTGTCACAAATTAATAAATCATATGCAGGTTTTTCACCTACACTTAAGTAATGATACTTACATCCCCATTTATTTAATTGATCCCTTGTTACTTCATACCAATCAATCCCTGTTACTGAGCCTCTAGCAGTCCAATAGGTTATTTCATTACCATTATCATATAATGTATTGATTTTTTTTATGTTAGCCAAATTTGGTTGTGCAAGAGGATAATGTCTTTTACTATTATAAAAACATATAGTTTCATCTATATCTACAAATATTTTCATGATTTTAAAATGTAATCAATTATACGTTTTCCTGCTTGTCTATCATTAAAATCATCAAATAAATGTAATAAATTATCTTGAGTATTCCAAATTTTATTATTTTTATTTTTAATTTTTTCTATTAAATCTTCTGATAATAAATTTAATACTTCTTGTTTAGTCATATTAAATGATCTCATCCATAATTCAGAAGAATCTTCTAAACCTATACCCTTATCCTCTATAATTTTATTTACATCAATAAAATTTTGAGGAATATTTATTTCTTTATCAAAACATACTATTTCTTTATTCAATAATAAAGATGCATGTAAAATAGACATAATACATCCTATATGAATATCACATATATTAAACATAGACCAAATATGAGTTTCTTCTAATATAGGGGTAACTCCTTTAATTTTAAATTTTGGGAAATAATCATTGTGATATTTTTCTCCAAAAGGTTCACCAGGATAAGGTTTAATAAAATATTGATGTTGAGGATTTTGCTGTATGTATTTTTCATACTCTTTAAAAATATTATTTCTATTAGAATTTTGTAAAGAAAATAATAATACCTGTTTCTTATTAGGATCTATTTTATAATATTCTTTTATTTCCTGTAGTTGTTTTTTATCTATTTCTAAATTAATATCATATTTAGGATTTCCTACAATAACACTTTTCCCTTTAAAACCTTGTAATTCTTTTTGTTCTTTTGCTAAAGTACTATGGTCAAAATATACATCTATATAAGGAATAAATCTATTAAGTGAATGCATTTCTAATATAGTTTCTATAGATCCTAATATCCAGCAATTAGGTTCTACTACTCCTATTTTTGAATTAAATTTATTTTTAAATTCCATAATAATAGATGATTCAGGTTCCCATCTTTCTCTATTTATAATTAACCAATCAGGTTTAAATGGTAATTCTACTCCTAAAGTTTTTGAATAATGGGGGTTAGTAGATTCACAATTGGTTAAAATTTGAAATCTATCAGGATGATGTAGAGGATACCTTAATTGTGTATCCTGACTTATCATTACAAATATATTAATGTTTCTATTAGAAGCTTCATTAATAATACTATTTAAAGAACTTAATCCTTTATTGTCTGAAGCAAATATAACTAAATTCATATTAGATTTTTTACTAAATTTGTAAATGTTGAATTTGTGTTTTTTATAATATCTATAGTTAAGTTATCCAAATATTTTTTACCACTACTTTCCCATAAATGATGTGAATAAGCATTATTAAATGTATGATTTTGTTCAAATAAAGCTTCTACATGGGTTTGGTGATATAAAGGCCAAAAAAATGATTGATAATTTAATATAGTTATATCATTAGGTATTTGTGTAGATAACCATTTAGGATACTGTACTGAATGAGTACACCATGTGGGGCTACCTGGGGGACCACCTTTAAAATATTCTTTAAATCCTACTAACCATTGTTGACCAAATGTAGAATTTTTTTCAGATAATATAATTGCGGGGCATAATCCTTCACACCCATCTACACCTTGATCTCCCATTACAAATTGATTATTTAAAATGTCATCAAAAGGTTTAACAAATATAGTGTCTGTATCAGCATAAATTCCTCCTTGTTCTAATAATACTTGTAAACGTATAACATCACTTTTGTGTGCTGGTTGAATTATAGGAGTTCCAAAAATTTCTGTTGGTGGAGTTATAAAATTTAGATTTACTAAGGGTTTTGTAAGTTCCCACCATTCTCCTTCTGGTTCTTTATCTAGCCATATATTAATAGACTCAGGATTTAATCTTAACGCACTTTTAATAGACAGATAATGATGTAATTTCCATGGTCTTTCTTTTATATAAACAAAATGGATTATATTAGGTATCATTATAATGTATTATAGTATTTATTTTGAAATTCTTGTCTTTTTATATGTTTTGGGTGATATAAACACCATTCTTCCTCTTGGGGTAATAAAGCATAATTTTC
>TARA_R110002153_G_scaffold159316_2_pt1 | contig 12849 bp, 20 predicted proteins | sample TARA_R110002153 | Tara Oceans TARA_R110002153 (sample SAMEA4398193) | marine metagenome | biome: Polar Biome; feature: [SRF] surface water layer (ENVO:00010504); material: water (ENVO:00002006), including particulate matter (ENVO:01000060) such as... | depth 5 m
TTATTTTGGGGTAACCACACCTCTTTGAGATACTACTTCTGAAGATTTTTGATTTGCAAATTTAATGGCTTTGGACACTGATGGAGATTTGAAATAGGATATTGCAAAGGCTGCTGTAAATGTGTCTCCTGCCCCACTAACATCAATAGTTTCTTGGGGGTTTGGTGATGGGTAAACTTTACCCCCATACATTGACCCTTTAGAACCTAAAGTCACAATAACATTTTTACTATTTTGTATTAGATTAGATGACGATTGATATTCATCCTCATTTAGTTTAACAAATGTAAATTGTTTTACTAAATCTTGAGTAAGTTTTCTTTTACTATCTAATATTGATAATGTTGAATAACGTGCTATTTTATCTAAATCATCATCACTAAGATACCCCTTATTATAATCACTTACAATAACAATATCGGCTTCCGTAATAGTTAATTTTTTAAAACTATCCCAGCTAAACTTATTAATATTATCTTCTCCTTTATCAACTCTTAAAAACATATGATTTGTTTTTTTTTCAACATATCTAGTTTTAGTTATTCTATTGGGAGATGTGATAAAACTTACTTCAGATTGAGGTGATAATGCTTTAACATTAGATGTAGTGTTGCCAGCCATACCTGCATTTCTTTCAGTGTGGGTTGGATTTAAAATTGGGACTGGGGCTTCTGGTGATAATCTATTAATTTTACAATAAATAAATTCGTCAACACACGTTTCCCCTATTACTAATACTTTCATAACTTATCTTTACAAGTTTCATTTTCTTGTTCTTCCATCTGTAGTTGTATGTCTAAACTTATTAAGGAACATATTTCCTTTAGTTGTGATGGAAAATGTTGGGCCATTTCAATATAAACTTCATCACTAATAATATTAAGGTACTTATCTATATAAGCTTGAATTTTGGGGTTGTTATAATCCATAATTAAAATTTTTCAAAAAAGTCTCCTTTTATTTTTTTGCCTTTTAATTTTTTACTTTTTTCATCACCTTTAAGTATTTTACTTGCTAGTCTTTCAAGATGTTTTTCCTTTTGTTTGTCATAATCTTTAACAATTTTATCATGTTTAGATTTTTTTATATTTCTTGTTTTTTTCATATTCGTGAAATAATATCTAATTCATCCTTATCATCACTATCTAACCCCAACTCCTTAAGTCTTTCTAAGTGGTAGTCATCAACTTCCCACTCTACTTTTCCTTGGTTAACGGGTTTATGGTCTTCAATTCCCTCAATTTGTTTATTTGAAAATATATCACCCACAGTGAGGAAAAAATGATTATAACACAACATTTCTAAATTGTTAAGGTGGTAATTTTTTTTATTTCCATCCTTAAAATGAAGTAATATAGGTATTTTATAATCTAATACTCTTCTTTCCTGGAACCCACATTGGGTGCATTCTTCCTCTAAATACCCTTCGGTAATAAGCCTATATTTTATTTTTTCAGGGGTAAATGAAGATGCATTAGCCCTACCTTCTATTAAATCTAGTAAGGCAGGTTCTTTACCACCTACTCTTAAAAATTTAGGTATACCCTTACCTGATTGGTTCTTATGTTGGAAGAATAAATTTTCATGTGTGTTACTTTCATATAACTTAGCCCATTTTTTATAATGTTGATAAGAAACATTTAGGTACCTAGCAGCCGCCATGTTTGATTTAGTTTTAGCCATAGCTGCTAAAATTAATTCTTTCCCTAATGGTTTTGGTCTAGGCATCTTGGTTATATGAATCAAATTTAGGTTTCTGCTTACTTAAACTTGAATGTTTTTTAGCTTGGTCTGGTGTCATAATTTGAATGTCATTCCAAGTATGGTCACCTTCACCGTTAACAGTTGTTACTGCCGTATATGCGCCTACAGTCGAGCAATCAACACAAGATTCATACCCATATTGGGTTAATCTCAACTCAGGCATGGGGTTGTTACATACGGGACATGTTATCATTTTTAGTTTCATATATTGAATTTTTAAGTTATGATAACCTATTTAAAAGACTTATACTTAATATAACTCCAAAGATCATTAGTATCTTTTATTGTGAATATTTTGTTATTAGGGTCTTTTAAAGGGATTATGTTACCCTCACCATCAACCCTATCATAGATATACCACTGTATCATATCTGTAATGTCTTCACCATAGATCATTTTTAAACAATCTTCAATAATAAACCATAAGGGATTAGTTAACCCACTAAAGTCTATTCCTTTTTCCATCAAATCATTTTCTATGCTGTTAGATGAGTTTAAAGAATCAACAAGTTTTTTAAATTTAACTTCTTCACTATGATCTAAATTATCTTTAACATTTACCTCTGTTCCTAGAATTGAACTAAATAATTTTTTAAGATCTTTATTTTCTTCACTTATATCTTTCATTTTTTATTTCTCTTTTGTAATTTCTTCAATTGCAAATAGTTTATTAAACTTTTTAATTTCTATACGTTTTATATTAGAAGCTATTTCATATGCCTCCTTTATACTTGAGGCTTCAAAGGTTGAAATTGATTCTTTTTTAATATCATTAATTGAGTAAAATTTATATTTCATAGTTTATTAATTTTTATTAAATTTTGAATTTGGGTACACCTTTCATATTCTTCTTCTCGTATAAGATACGAATTAATTTTTTCTAAAACAACCTTAAATTGAGATTTTTCTATTTCTAGTATTACAGACATATTAAAAATATTAAATAACTCAGCTTTACTTAAATTATTTTCTAAAGCATCAACTATAGATGTTAGAGTTTCTTCTAAAATAAAATTTTGAAATTCTCTATTGTTAGCTAAATCAGATAAATCCTCTGGGGTGTCCCAATTTATTTCTATGTATATTGCCTCTCGCTTTTCATCTTTAGAATCTATATCTTTTTCTTTCATACTTTGAGGTGTTTTAATTGGAACTAGTAATAAATATTTAAAATTCTATCCCTTTAATAGTTGTTCCTTTGGGGCTGTGGGAGTTATTTTCAAATATTTGGGGGTTCATACCCCATTTGTATGTAAACATCTGAGCTGCCGGACCTTCTGATAGTTTAAATTTGGTACTTTCTTTTCCATTTTTGGTTGCTGTGCTGCCAAAATGATATAAATGAGATTCGTGGGTTCTGGAAAATGATAACCCCATTAAATCTAGCTTTAAGAAAAAATCCCAATCACAAATAAAAGGTGATGGGTACATAGTGTCAAACCCACCAGCGGCCATGTAATATTTTTTATACATTGCAAATGGAAAGATACCCCCATCAATTGTTGTTTTGTCTTTACTAATTGATTGTTCATATTTAATAAAATCCTCATATTTAAATTCTTTTGGATTACGTCCTAAATTATTAACGGGGAAATTAAATATACCGGGGCCTGTTGGTTCTATTTGATTTAGAGTTAATACTGTTTTTCTATGGTGGTGTTTATCTATATTCTGTAATATAGTTAAATCATAGTTCTTACAGAATACATTATCGTCGTTTGCTATAAAAATAATTTCATTGGTAGCATTCATCACCCCTAAATTAAGTGCCTGTTGCATGCCTTGATTTTGACCCAAATCTAATACTTGGATGTTATCCTTATATTTATTTAATATTTCTTGACTTTCTTCAATAAACCCATCAACAGCAACTATAATTTCATTTTGGTGTTTTTGTTGTTCTATTGCTGATTTGAGGCAGATATTTAAGTATTCCGGATTTCGATATGTAGGGATTATTACACTAATCATATTTAAAACTTATAAATTATTAATACATCATCCCTTCTTCCTTTTTCTTTTCTCAAATCAATTATCTCACAATCCCAGCTTAATCCTTTTAAATGTAAATAATCATTTTTACGTTGGTCTAGATTCATTACATCCTCAATAATATAAATGCCACCCTCATTCATGTGATGCTTTAAAATATTAAATGATGCTATTTGGTGGTCAAATCTATGACTACCATCATCGATAATAATATCAAATTTTACATTTTTATAGTATGGGGAGATTGAAGGAGATGTTTGATCTGTAATAAAAATATCAAACCTCTTATCATTTAGATATGGGGCAATTTCTTTAGTTTGATTATCTATCCCATAAATTTTAGATTGTTTTGAAAAGTAATCATACCACATTTCTAAAGATTCTCCATAAGCTACTCCAATTTCTAAAAAGTTAATATCTTTATTTCTATAAGGTGATAGTAATTTTTCATATGAAGGAATATAACTATGTGTTGTTCCTTTATCCCCATGCCCACAATCCCCCCCATTTTGCCACTTTTCACTTATTTCTTGTAATGTTTTCATATTTTTTTCCAATTTGTTAAAGGTGATAACCAAGATGTTTCCCCATGAGTTGAGTAGCCTGGTATGGGTGTGATTAATAATTCATTATTTTTTCTTAATTCTAGAAACATACTAAAATCATTTGGGTGAGATGTATTAGTATGCTTACGAAGAATTTCTTCAGTACGTTTTAAAGTAGATACCTTAGCAGCAAATGTCATTGTTGTACTATTTGTAATTTTCCAATGACAGCTATCAGTTAAATATACTCTAGTATCTTCTGCTCCCCCCTCACAATATGGATTACCACCTTTACCAGGTCCTATATACTTATCTGGGTGATCATATAGTGACACAAAGGATGCCCCTAATTTAAATGCTTCTTCAAATATTTTCTGTGATTCAGGTTTATGTAAATAATCATTTTCAATAAAATAAATGATTTCATCATCATTATACATTAAAGCTTCATCTAATGCTAAATTAAAAGTACCGGCCCCATGACCTACTTCTACATAATTAATATGATCCCTTGATTTATATTTTTGGATCATATTATTTGTTTTAGAAGAAACACTATCAGCTATAATAGACCAACTAGCATCTTTAAACACTTTAACAGCATTAAATAAACATTTCTCATTGTTGATATAATCGGGTTTTATTTTATTATAACCTTCATCCGAAATCCTATAAATTATTCTCATATAACTAAAACATTTTGATTAGGATATTGGAAGTGACATATACCCTCTACCATGATATTTTTATGACTACAATCGTGTATTTGTTGTTTCTTCACTGTTTGTAACAATATGTGATAGTTTTTATTAGAAATCAAATGATATTTAGAAAGATTATTTCTAATTATACACTTTTTTAGAAAATCTTCACAAGTCCACCCTTCAATATACTCCCAAACTCTACCACTATAATTTTCTAGATTTTGTATTAAATTGTAAGTATCATTAACATATTTTTTATCATAAAGATAATCTATTTTAGTTGTATCTATAAAATAAAAATTTGTTTGGGGGTAAAAATCTTCTTTAGTTATTCTATCTAAATCAAAGTTATATTTTTGCATCCCCCCAAAACCAATACCATTCATATAGTAAAAATCACTATCATCAATTTCAATATCTAAAATTGATGGTTGAAATACTACATCATAAGAAGATTTACATATCCATTTTATACCCTCAGCATGGCAATAATCAATTATAGCATTTTCTTGGTCTGCTATCCCAAATGAATGGCCTCTATTTATTCCTAAATCTAAAATTATACAATCTGGGAAGTACTTTTTCCATAGAGAATTATTTTCTTTTCGAAAGTTTCCTGAATAATTGGTTACTACTATATGACCCTTATACTCTTTTAGTACTGGTAGGTTGTGTAGTATGTATCTTTCATGTAATTCTAGATCATTGTTGTTACTTATATAACCTATAGTACAATAATAACTTTTATTTATTAGATTTTTTAATTTCATTTTTCCAAAAACTATATATTCCTTTCTCTAACTCATAACTAGGCCACATAAATCTATCTCTCATAGGTTGTTCTTTAGCCCACTCCCACATTTGAGTTAAACCTTCTCTCATAGATGTTTTATGTTCAAACCCTAATAAATCAATAGATTTTTGGAAGGTTGGAATTGAATTTTTAACTTCATGTCTACCTTCTAAATGTACAATTTCACCTTCACCTATTACTTCTCTTAAAATTAAAGATGCATCTTTTATAGATACTTCTTCAATACCTCCTAAATTAATAATTTCTTTACTTGCTTGAGGTCTAACAGCAGCATTCCATAGTGGTTCTAATGAATCATCAATAAAACTAAAGGCTCTGGTTTGTTCACCATCCCCAAAGATTGTCATATCCATTCCGTTTAAATGTTGATACATCCAAATACCAAGTACGTTTCTATATTTATCCCAAATATTTTGTTTAATACCATAAACATTGTGAGGTCTAATAATGCACCAATCTAACCCATGCTGTTCACCAGCAATCTGAATGTCCATCTCACAACCATATTTAGCTACTCCATAAGGATCAATTGGTGATTGTTGTTGATCTTCATTAAATATCCCACCACTACCATGTCCATATACTGCTAAAGTTGATGTAAATACCAGTCTTTTAACATCATGCTTTATACATTCATTAACTATGCGGGCTGTTGCTTTTAAGTTATTATCATAATTATAGCAACGAATAAAAGGTGACAACCCTTCAGCGGCGTATGCTGCAAAATGAAACACATAGTCGGGTTTGTGAGTTTCGAAGCAATTTTCAATAGGGTGTTCTGTAAGATTCATTTGCCAAAAATTGACTTTTGGGTTAATGTTTTCTTCAAATCCACCACTTAAATCATCAATACCTACTACTTTATATTCCGGTTTATTTTCAACAATCCAATCAGCTAATCTACTTCCTAGGAGTCCAGCTACACCGGTTATTAATACTGTTTTTTTCTTTTCCATTTATATTGTATTATAATAGTTATTTTGTTTTACTTGTCTTTCTATATCTTTAGGATGGTATAATGCAAATCTTTCATCTTCATGTAGGTTGGAATAAGTACTATAACCTTCTAGAACTTCATGTACCTTATTTACCCATTTGATTTTTGGATGATTTTTCCAAATTCTCCATTGAAAGTCAGGCCAATTAACCCAACCCAAATCATTTACTCTCCAACCCCATTGTCTCTCATATTCTTCAGTTAAACCATACACTGTATTAACCCTAGGTACTCTAATTACTTCATTTTCAGGATTACTTAAAATAATTTCTGGAAGGTATTCTATTAAGGTTTTATGAGGAATTTCGTCTGCGTCTATTTGAAATATCCAATCTCCAGTGCAGTTTTCTGTTAGATTATTTTTAAAAGATGCAAAGTCCCCCTTTAAGGGGAACTCTATAACTTTAATCGGAATTCTAGCAAGATATGTATACCCTTGATCTAATAATTCATATACTTCAGGTGTAGTATTTCCTTCATCACATTGAACTATTATTTCGTCTTCTCCTCTAACATTTTCAATTAGAAAATTTAATAACCTTTTTAATTCTTCATGTTCATTACAAACAGGAATAGCATAACTTATTTTCATATAATATGTTTAACCGTAATATACAACCCAATCTTGGAATATCCAACCTATTTAAAATTATTCTTCAGGTGAAAATATTCCTATATAATCTAAAGCTTCTATATAATCCTTTTCTTCAAAATGTTTTATTGTTTCCATATCCATTCTCCACTCATAAAATTCTCCATCTTTATTAGGTATAGGATATTTTTCTTTTTCTTCTTCTTTTACGGGGACTGCTAATACAGCTGACCATTTCCATTCTGAAGAATTGGGGCCATTAGCAAATACCATGCCTTTAGAAGGCATATTAACTGTAGAAGGCATCCAAATTTTTCCATCTTTATCTTCACCCATTAATTCTTTGTATAGATTTGGAAGTAATTCCATCTGCTCATTGAAAAATTGGGAATCTTTTACTAATAAAGTATTAGTAATAAAACCACACCCATAACACTGATAGTTAGTTATTTCAGGGTTTACTTCTTGAACATAGCAAGCATCGGAGCCACATCTATCACATATTTTTAAATCATCCATATTATTGTATTTTTGGTAATGTTATTCCTTTAAGTTCTGGTAGTTTAAGTTGTACTTGGGTTGGCACTTTTACATTTTTATCTAAAATTTCTAGTAATAAATCTTTCATAGCATTATAACTAAAATTCTTTTTTAATTTGCCTCCTTGTATTTTACTTTTTTTACACCAATCTTTGTAATTCTTTTTTACGTCTGTTAAAAAATGACCCAAATGTCCATGGTCAACATCAAACCACTGAGAGCCCTCAATTAACATATCCTTCTGTTGTGCTGATTTATGAATATCTGATAATTTTCCACCCATTAAAGGGGTTAATTTAGGATTTAAGAAATCCACATGCCCACTCCAACCAGTTGCTATTACAGGTTTTCCGGTTAAAGCAAACTCCAATAAAGGTCTTCCAAATCCTTCACCTTTAGTAGCACTAACCATGGATTTTACTTTAGGGTGGTTATACAATTCATTCATTTCATTATCGGATAGATCCCCATGAATTAAGTATATGTTAGGCAATTTTGATTTAGGAATTGATTTTCGGATTGAATTAATTCTTTTTAAAACCTCTCTACGATCCATATGAGAACCCTTACCACAACTTGCTTTAAGAATTAAAGCAGGGGCATTTGATTTGTTTTTAAATACTTCGTAAAAAGCTTTAATTAATAATCCAACATTTTTTCTATCCTGACCTAATTCACCCTGCAACCAATGCCCTACAAACAAGTATGCAAATTTTTCAGGTATATTATTAATATTATTATATATTTCGCTATTAGTAAATTCTTTAACGGGACTATAAGTATCCAAATTAACCCCTTCAAATAATACTTCAATAGGAGTATCACATTTAAGTATTTTTTCTATCCCTGTTTGGTTATCTTTTACCTGGTAGTTAGTTATTTCAAATACTTTTTTAGAGTGTTCAGATGAGGTTAGGATTAAATCCATTCGATTACACCCCTCAACCCATTGGGGGGCGCAAGCTGTAGTTTCAATACCCGCCGTAAGTCCTATATTATAAGTCCCAATAGGTTGAAATTCATTAGGGACTGTTATTTGACACCAGATATCAGGTTTTGCCAATGGTTGGGGTACAATATAATCTCTCATAAAATTCCATTCTTGGAAATCATCTAAGAATCCTTTTCGAGTATCTCCCCACCTTTGTGATAAGATTTTAACATCATATTTATCAGATTCAATTAAAGATTTTATAAAATCCCTACTTCTAGCCCCATACCCTGAGTATGTGTCAACTGGGGCGCTTATATAAAACGTATTTTTCATTTAGTATTCTAATTTATGATTTAATGTTCTTGGCTTAAAATCTGTATCTTTCCAAAATGTAAACCTACTCCGTGGGGTCCAAGTTAAAAATAACTCTTCCATACCTTCAGCAAATCTATCTCCCATATTAGATGAAGTAAAACCTGCTTCGCCTCCTAAAGCCCATTCTCTACCTTTATTTCCTCTTGATTTTCTTTCTTCAGAAGACATTTTATATAATTCTAGTATTTTATCTCTAGCATCCTTAAAATCACATCTACTATCCCAAATATAAGGGGTTGTAGGAGAACCAACTAAACCTAAGGCTTTGGGGTATACTGGTAAAACCCACTCCCCATGTTCTGTAAATGTTTTATTGTGGTTGGATGGGATTTCAGGTGTATTTGTGTACCAATTACCTTTATCATCTATAAAACGCATTTGATCTTGCATACCACCTGTTACATTAGCTATAAAAGGGGTACCAGTAAGTAAAGATTCTGTTAATGAAAGTCCCCAACCTTCGGCTGATGAAAGTAAAATAACACCATCAGCCATATTGTATAGATAATTCATATGTGAATGGGGTAATTTTTGATTGGAAATTACTACGGTTTCTGCATCATCACCCAATAAATACTCCACTACAGCTGGTATGTCAGTTCCATGATCACTTATGGAATCTGTGTGTAATACAAACAACACCTTTTCTTTTTCCTCAGGTGTTAAAGTGTCTAAAAACAACCTCCAAGCCGCAATTGAATCTGGTATTGATTTGCGTCTTATATTCCTTGAGTTAAAAAATAGGATAAAATCCTTATCCTCACCTCGAGTTATGTGGGATTGGAATTTAGTATAATCTTCACTAACCTCTTTTAATGGGTAAAATTTATTTTTATCTAAACCATGGGGGATATACTTAATAACTTTATCATTAGCTTTTTCACCTAACACTATTTGGTTGATTGCTACGGTTTGTTTTGAAATTCCAAACAAAGCATCACAGGATTCATAGAACTCTTCATTGTATTGGGGGGCAGGCATATCATCCCAAATGTTTAAATAAGCAATAGGGATTTGAGTCCTTATTTCTTCTTCCATATTGAATACCCATTGAAAGTATCTAGGGTCTGTGATTAATAAAATTGCGTCAGGTTTTTCTATCTTTATGATTGCCCTTAAAGTTTCAGGATCACCGTAACCATCAACTGGGTATAACTTGCAATAAGAATCTCCCAAATCCATTTCTTTATTAATTTCAGAAGAAATATCTTGAAGTTTTCCCTTATCAGGGTGTTTTACAGAACCTGCAATTTGACACCAGTTGTATCTGTGAGAAGTATTTAAAATAATTTCTCTTCCTATTTGTGCAACCCCTGAATGTACTCTTATGTCATCCGTTAGAAGTAGGATTTTCTTCCTATCTTCAGATTTAATGTAACCTTCTTTCATTAACTTTTATTTATTAATTTCTAAATTTGATTGATTTGTAATTTGTTTTCTAAAATCTTCATCAGTAAGATACAAAAAGATAGCCCGATCGGCAAGCTTTTGGAAACTAAATTTTCTTTTTACGCATTCAATTTTAAAATTTTCAAATAAATTACTTTTTACTTTTACACTAGTTAGTGTCATGTCTTTAGTTTGTGTCATAATTATTTATTTTTAATGTATATTTGTCTATACATATATGCGGATTAGTATTTTTTACCCATAGATGGGAGAAATTTGGTTGTTTAATAGTAGTCTATCTTTTTCTCCGGGTAAATTTAGGTCATATTCACAAAATGTATAACCATTTATAGATAATTTTAAATAATACAATTCATCCCACGGTATACCCATGGGTTTAAGAGTAATTTCATATTCTTGAAACTTCCCCCTTAATACGGTATCATTTACAATTATCTCATAGTTGTGGTCTTTTTCTAAATCATTAACTATATCTGATATTATTAGGATATAAAAAGCATTCTTATCTTCTTCAATATCGGGGAAAGTTAATAAGTCCAATTGTGGTTTTGGATCATAGCCTTTTATAGTATCTCTAATTAATCCATCTTTATAAGGAATATCTAATTTCTCATTTTCGAAGAAACCGTAAGATGCGATGTTGGTGACAGGGTAAAGTAATTCTTTAATATAACAATTTCGTTTCTCCATTTTACCATTGTTATCTAAATATGTAGGAATAAACCAACTTTCAAATATTGGGGAGTAAGGTTTAAAACTGTTTATAATATTGCTTTCATTATATTTTAAATCGTTAAATGTGTATGTTTTTAAATTAAATGCTATATAACACATTACAAGTTCATAGTTGCCTTTATAAGTGCCAGTATCAATTTTCCACCTATATGATAAATTATCATATCCTTTTTTTAGAATTTTTGTGTTATTTTTAAAAAAATTATTCGCCGTTACATCACAATCATACTCTATATAATGGGCATATGTGTATCCTAAATATTTAGCTAGATTTAAACCCGACAATACTAAAGAGATTACAGGAAGGAGAACATTATATTGGTTGGAATGTTGAAAAGAATCTTTAGATTCAATATGAATTTTAGTACCCCCATTGAATTTAAAATCAAAGTTATACCAAAACTTATAGTCATCCCCATGTAATAGTTTATTTTCTTTATCATAAAGGTAGTAATCACATGATTCTATAATATCACTAGGTATGATGGAATGGCTTACCAAAATGATATCATGGTTCATAGACTTAACTTTTCTAACTAAACCCCTTAACTTATCCTGCTGTTTTAAAGTAGGGCAGTAAGCTGATATTACTATTACTTCTTCTTTCTTATTTTCCTTCATATTAGTTTTAAATTAATAGGTAGTATTTTTTTCAATGTTTTTGAAGTCTTTATAGGGAGTACATCATTTTTTGTTTCCTTTGCTAACTCATATACACTCTGATATTTGCCTAAAATGTGTTTTATACCTTGATCCAGAGATATGCTATAATTTATAATATCTTTAGTTGTTTCATGAATATATCTCCTACAGGTAAATTGATCGTCAAATGCATTAGGGTATGGGAACTTGGGTGACCTAATAAATGGAGATCTTAATATAATATAATTTTCCAATGTTTTAACCATAAACTCCCCACATGCTTTAGATAAACCATATACATTTTTTGGATTTAAAGCACTACCCGTTGGGTATTCTTCGTCACCACCTGGGAAAACATATTCACTGGATATAAATGTTAGTCTAATGTTATGTTTTCTACATAGTTTAACAACATTGTAAGTACCTAAAACATTTGCCTCTAAACATAAATCTCTTTGTGTTTCACACTTTTCAGTATTTATAAACCCAGCTGCATGTATAATTAAGTCAGGGTTGTATTTTACCTGCATATGTTCCAAATGCTCTGCACGTTCAATTGAACATTCTTTGTGAGTAGGAGTATAAAAAGTTAGATCTCTACTTTGTAATTCTTTAACTAAATATTTACCTAAATTACCAGTTGATCCTAAAAGTACTATTTTCATAATTTTTATATGTTTTTCCCTACGACATTACATAATTCTGTGTTTTTCTTATAAGGGCAGAATGTACAATTCCATTTACTAGGGTTTGCTTGGAATTGGGTTTCTTTATATGATCCGTCTGTGTTGAAGGCTTTATTTAT
>TARA_R110002153_G_scaffold566_5_pt1 | contig 12844 bp, 16 predicted proteins | sample TARA_R110002153 | Tara Oceans TARA_R110002153 (sample SAMEA4398193) | marine metagenome | biome: Polar Biome; feature: [SRF] surface water layer (ENVO:00010504); material: water (ENVO:00002006), including particulate matter (ENVO:01000060) such as... | depth 5 m
TCCACGAGTATCAGTGTAGTAATGAATGCTGTAATCATTTTGAAGTGATTACCGAAGGCGTGGAGGTGACGGCGTGAACGACGAAGAGACAATGGTTCCCGAATCGGCAGGTGATTTAATGAACTACGAGATTGAAATTGATGGACAGTGGTTGAGTGTAGTAACAGAAATGCTGGCTACCGATGTACACATGTTCTGCCCTACTTGTAAAGACAAAGAGATTAACGATGAAAGTATTCTGTATCTTTTAGATAACGGACAGTACCTTTACAAAGGGATGTGCTGTGGGATGTTTGCCCTTTGTGTGGCTAATGGTGAGGACAATGGATTGGAAAGCGAATGAAGAATTGATTGCTTGGGGGAATGAACACTTAGGTGCTATTCCTATTGATGGTATATGGTCGCCCGATGGTAGCGGTGTACAATACAAAAAGACTGATGTAAATGAATGGTCTTTGATATTCATGTATAATCATCCTACCTCTAAGGAACAACATGAGAAGTTCAAACATCTCATGGAGGCATGTGGTTATGATGTACTTGAAGGAGATGGTGTGCAAGAAGTCGTACCACCTCTTGACCCTCAACTACACATGCAAGAAGAGTATGAGCGTAAACAATCAGTAGCGCAGGGCTGGGCTTGTCCCGAATGTGAATACCCACTTGCTAACAGTGAGTTAGACATGAGGTTAGATGAGTATGTCGAAGATACAGAAATTGAATTATCAAATGGTGAGCATACTCAAATTGAACTATGGCGTTGTCTCATCAACTGTGGCGGTTGCGGTGCTGTTATCCCAATGGAACCGGATGACTACCACCTACTCGCTGGTGATGAATACTTCATGCGTTGGAACAGTAATGGCTACAAGTATTCAGCACTTACACGAGGTGACATGAAAGACTTAGCCGATGCTGGTATTCAAACTGGTACTGTACTTGGTAGCACACATGAAGGTGAGCGTGTTCCTCCGTGGATGTGGGGAATCTATGCCATCAAGACTAAACTCTTTGAGAGAAGTGAAGAAGAGTGAAGCGAAACACCGAGCGAGACTACTGGGTGGATGAATCAAAAGTCCAAAAGTGGTCGGCTGGTAAGGGTAAGATACGCCTCGCTTGGACTAAATGGTTGGGCCGTAATTGGATTGACCTACGCATCATGCGAAGAGAAGACGACGGCTATGTTCACACCCGACATGGGGTGCGAATATCACCCGACCAACTACGCAGTATGCTACCTGCATTGAACGAGATGCTTGAACACATAGACAACACAGAAGAAGAAGAGAAAAGAAAAACCCCCGAAAAAGAAAATTAGGGTGAAAGTAATGTTGTTATCACGAGCGACTATCATCGTTTCAAAGATGCCTCACCGCCTTTCGGTGGATGACTTAACAGTGAAAGAAGCACATGAACTGTGGACTTTCCTTTCAAGTGAAGACAGGCTCTCAATGACACGGCAAGCAGTGAAGGTTCAACTCGCTAAGGAGTGTGGAGTGTTCATCGAACAGATGGATGCAGTAGCCAACGGTGCTACACTCACCGAGTTGTTAGTGTGGGAGTCATCCGACAGTGAAGGGGGTACACTTACTCTAAGTAATATCACTGCTATGTTTCGTAATAGTATTCTAAATGATGATTGGATAATAGAGTTTAGTCATCTAATGAATAGTCAAGAAAGCGAACTGGCTTGGCGTTGGGCGTTGGGTGAAAGACTGACACTGCTACGCAATCGAATGCGTAAGTGGGCGATACTAAACTCAACTAAAAGTGACACTAATCTTACTACTGCTACACTAATTGACATCGCATTTGGTAAAATTAACAGTGAAGTTATTCAAGACATTACTACCTTCAAGCGGCTACAACGATGGGTAGGTGATGAGCCGGAGGCGTGGTGGTTCGTTCCGAACTGCGCTACGCTGATACACCTAAGCAGTGGTGTTGCTCGCAACAGACGAGGCGAGGTTGACATAGAGTTTACTCCCCTTACTGGTGACATCGAAGCGTGTTGGTCTTGGGTCAATGCGGTGGGAACCATGAGGCATCATACCGCCAATCAAATACTTTCATACTCAAAGTATGAAGAACCAATGAGTATCTCGTGGAACGAGTCAATGGTTCTCTTACAGAAATACCCCAAGAGTGGGTTCGTCATACTCAACGAAGGTGAATACTACCTGCTCTCAAGCGGCTCAATCACTCTCTATGCTAACGCACTTACTGTTCGTAGAATCAAGAACATAGGTTACGAGTTTACCATTGGATTCAAAGACGGTATGGACATCGTAGATACTGATACTTTTAGGATGAAAGATATGGTTTACGAACTTGAGAGTGCGTTAAAGATACGGGGTATCACGACGCATAACTCTCACACTACATTCGACATACCCGATGGCTTGGTGCTGTCGCTGGTGTACACTTGGAGTCCGAGTGAGGACTGGCACTTACAGTATGCAGGTACGCATCCCAACATGGGAGTGGGCGACATTGATGAGATAGTAGATTACTACATGCTGGTAGGTGAAGACAATGAGTGAAACAATGCGGAACATCGGATTAGGTATTATCATAATGAAAGTAAGGTTCTCGGTAACAGTAGGTGAGGTCAAGTGGGGCTTTGGATTCAAGACATCACTGTATGTAGAGTTGAAGAACATGAACGACCACCAACGACTCGCCATACAATTATGGTGCGACGAGAATGACCTGCCGGTGAAGTATCGAGCGAAGCGCAAGGATGAGGTGAAAGCATGGATGGAGGCACTTGCCCCCTATGAGTCTCTCCTGTCCGACAGACGGGGCTACGAGCGCACTAAATGGGTGCTTGCTAATCCAATGCCTTCGGCAAGGGGAAAAGCCTCATGGAATGACTTCTATAACTGGGCTGAACGGTGGGATAACTTCAACGATTCGATGGACTGAATCAAATGATATATAAACAACAAAAGAAAAGGGAATTGAGAACAATGGTAAATTGGAATGAGCAAATACGACCTACCTCTTGGGGTGAGATTGCAGGGAACGAACAGTTCGTTGCAGACTTCAAGGGATGGGAGGATTCGGGTAACTACCCATCGGCTCTCTTACTTGTCGGACCATCCGGTACAGGCAAGACAAGTGCGGCTAATGCTATTACACATACCATGCTCGGTCAATGGAACAATGACATGAATGTTCTATGGATGAACGCCAGTGACGATAGAGGCATTGACTACATCCGTAAGGAGATTAAGCACTTCGCCCGCCTTAGCGGTGTAGGAGTGGGTAGAAAGGTCGTTGTTTGCGATGAGGCTTGCGGGCTGACCCCTGCTTCACAGGATGCTCTACGGGGTATCATGGAGAAGTACGCTGACCGAGTGCTGTTCGTTCTCACCGCTAACTATCCCGACAAGATTCGACCGGCCATCAAGAGTCGTTGTCAAATGTATGTCTTCAAGCCGGTGACTCCCAAGCAAGGTGCAAAGCATCTCGCTCGGCTTGAGTCATGTGGCGCACCTCCCGAATGGAATAATTACTATGAAATGGTTGTTGAACTAAAGGGTGGCGACCTCCGTTCAGCAGTGAATTACTTAGAGAGCCTACCGAAGAAACCGGATGCTCTCGCACACCTAAGCGCAGGGATGACTGATGACGATGATTGGATGAATGACTTCATCGCTAATGATTGGCTCGTCTTGCGAGAAACATTGTTAGATTCCTTAAATAGAGTTGGCAGTAGATTTGCCATGATGAATCAATTCCACCGGACTGTCAAAGGACACTTCGATACCAAGCCCGATACGGTCTTTGCCATACTCAATGTATGGGGAGACATGATGGAGAAGGTACACGAGTGGCCGGGTAACGATAATACCTACATTGATGTGCTGGTGGCAAGGCTAAAAAAACAAAGTGAGATGATAAAATGAGTTGGACAGAAAAAGATGAATATGTGGAAGAAGAGACTGGTAACGGATTCGCTAATACGGCAGACAGTACGGGGCTACCCGTAGGTGTGTCACAGCGTATCGTTGCTTACGCTGAAAGAACGAACAAGAAAGCAGAAGAGGTCAAAGAAGAGTTCCTTGCTTACATCAAGAGCGAATACGGTGTTGAAGATTATACAACTGAACCCGAAGACATACTGCTTGATTGGGCTGAACAAATCTTCGTGCAGACACGCAAGCAAACAGGTGGCGGCGGTAATAGTTCTACTTGGGTTGGTTGCTTCGTTGGCGTAGCAGACCGTAAGAAAGACCGATTACAGAACATCGTTAAGTCGAATGTTGATATGTATAACAAAGACCCTGCTGGTGCAATTGGTAGCGGTCGTATTGGGGCTTTTGAGAAAGACGGTGAAGTATGGGCTATTCGTAACAAGGATGGTCTTACACCTCTTACAAACTCATCAAGTGAAGAGCCACCATTCGGTATCAAAGCCGGTAATGATTGGGTATGTCTCCTTACTCGTAAGGGCTTACCGTCTTCTTCTGTTCGTATGGGTCGCTATGCTTTCTTCCTCGGTGGAGAAGAGGGTGACTTCGTATCGAATGGAAACATCGGTCTTTGGAAAGTTGATTTGACTAATGAAAATGCAGACATGAATCTCGACATTGGGCGACCGTGTAAGATTTCAGTCGTGCCACCTCGTGAGGGTGGTAATGAATACTTCAAGACAGTTCTCGGAACATACGATGACTTCACACCTAAGTACACTGATGAGTTTGTACCGGAGGGTATGCGCCCTCTCTTGAAACCGTCGAACTACTGGACAAGTAGTGAGTTTCACGATATGTTTACTCCGATAGACCAATTAGAAGAAGCGTTTGAAAGTAAGAAAGAGCGCACCGAGATTGGTGGCCGACAAATTACTTACGGCCCTCTAATCATTACAAAGGGAACAGTCAATCGCATGAGTACAGAACCTCGTGATAGCGAGTATGACCCGGAAGGTTTCAACTACAACATGACTCTTTCAAGCACCATTGCTGGTGACATTGATTGTTGGATTGCAGGTGCAGTAGGTGTCATGTGCGACCCATTCACAAGTGGATGGGGCGATGATGCATTCGACTACGCTGAAAAGTCCACTGTCTTTGTCTTTGGCCGTGTAGGTATGAAAGACCGAGATGGTTTGCTTACTCCTAAGATTAGTGTTATGGGTGTTTACGCTGACCCACGCCGTTGCCGAAAGCGAGCAACAGGTGGAGATACAGGAGTTGGACAATTTGAATGAGCAATTAAACAAATTACCTTCGCATGATGGTTTAGGTAACATTGTATTAGATGAAGCCGATGAAGAGGGCGATATTTCGTTTTACAGACCATGCTTATACCGTTGGAGTGAAGAAGCGCAAAAAGAATACGAGGCTGAAAACGATAAGGCTAACTTTGGTTGGTGTGTGACAGGTGCTAACCCTGTATGGGGAGTATATGCTTGGGTAGTGAAAGACAAAAAGGAGGAATAAATATGGCAGGATTTGGACAGACAACAGAAGCACAAAAGATGATTGTAAAAGAAGAAGTGGTTGAGCCGGTGAAGAAGGTCGTTAATGGCGACCCCTTCGCTGAAATGCGAATTGAGGATGAGGCTCGCACCTTTATTCTTAAGACCCACCAATTCATAGGTATCGCAGGACATGACGGCACATGTAAGTCGGCTATCGTTCTCGATGCATTTGAGAAAGACGAAACAAAGCCCGAAGGCTCGACGCTACAAGTGGTTGATTTCGACGGCGGCGGTGGTATGCTTAACTCATCTATCTACAAGAATGAAAACATCCGTTCATGGAATCCGTGGCAAATGGGGCATGACCGAACAGCACACGATTACCCTGCTACACACGACCGTATCATGAAGATGATGCGCTACTTCATCAATGAAGCCGAAACTGGTAAGCCGGTTTGGGGTGTATTGTTGAGTGGTATTGATTCGTGGCTTGAGATATGCAACCACAACATGCGTATCGTTGACTTGGGTATGGCGAAAGACGCTATCCAATCAGCAGACTACAGTGGTAGTGGCATGGAGAAAATCAAGTCACAGACCGCATGGGGAATGCGTAACTCTCGCTTTCATCAACTCACTCGTTTGAGCCGTGACCTTGTTCGACTTGGTGTGCGTGTCTTTTGGGAAACCCACATGACTGTCACCAACTTTTCTTACAAGAGTGGGCCGGTTGATGAGTGGAAACCCGCTTGGGAAAAGAAGATGAACGGCTACTTGCCGACCATTATCCAAATGGATGAAACTCAACAACACAATGATGATGGTGAATTGGAAAGAACATCTTTCACTGCTACATACATTAAGTGTAAAACGAATCCCGAACTTGTAAATCAATCTCGTACTGTCTTCGTGACAAGACCCGCAGGTGAATACACTTGGCATGGGCTACCGGACTTGTATGATGGTACGCTATGAGACTCCCTGTGAGGTAGGTTTGCCAAGTAATAAAGGAGTCTTCTTGTTTGGCTTCAATACGGTAAAAGGGTTCTCCCCCTTCTCCTTTCCCTGCTTACACCATGAGATGATATTATGACTAAAATAACAGTGAACAAAAGCGAGTTTCTCTCGTTCCTTTCCGTGTTTACGAAAGGTGTACCCGACCTCCGGTTGGATTGCGCTGGCTCTCGTGTTACGGTTGAGGTTGCTTATGCATCCTTTTACCTGCGAAAGTATTTCTTTTCCGTTCAAGTGGTAGAAGAAGGCGCACTCCATATCGCTGACCTTGAAAAAGCCATCAAGTTCATGAAAGCGACAAAGGAGGATAGCGTGGTGCTACGGCAAGTGGACACACACAAGCCACTTCACATAGAAGCAGGTGGTAACAAATTACAACTGCCAAGCACTAACGATATTGAATCAGCAGTTAAGGCTGTGACAATTCGTTCACTGTTAAAGAAATGTCAAGAGGGTGGATGGGCCAGTTTTGGTAATACCAGCCTATCCACTCACTCGTCATTGATGACAAAGGATTTACTTTCATTCGCTAACATGCGTGGTATCTTAGCCAAAGACACTGACTTCAAATTGCGTATTCATTGCGGTGAAGAAGAGATAGGTATAGTGGCAGGTAAGGCGGCGAGTGGGCGATTGTTCGCTACCATTCCCGCTACTGACACTGACGGCCCTGCTACTACAGTTGAATCAATGTTCTCCGATGCACTCCCTAATTGTTTGAATTATCTTGATGATGGTCCTGCTCGTATGCATATGGGTAAAGGTACAATAGTAATCTTTGAACAATTGAGTACACTACTCATGGTTGTAGATGTAGGTGAAGACTGATGATTATTGATTGGTACACTGATGACCCCTACGACCCTCCTATTATCTACGAGCGTACTCGTGGGGCTGATGGTGTATTGCATGAGCGATACATAATGAAGGGTGATGAGGATTATGTCGAACCTTTCTTTTGGGTAGCCGAAGGCGCACCTCAATATGTAATGAATCGTATTAGAGGTTACAGGGGAGTTATTCACCCGAACATTAAGGCGACCGGCCTTGATGGTAAAACAATAGTGAAAGTAACTGTACAGCATCCCAACACTCTATGGGAACTAAAAGAGAAGTGTGGTGTATGGACATACGAGGCTGACCTCAATTACCTCGACCAAATACTACTCACTAATTATCCCGACAAGATACCGGAGTTTAAGCCCCGTATATGGTATTTCGACCTTGAGTGGGACACTGAAAATCAAAGCACTACTGTTATGGCGGTGTCCGATTCATTCAGTGAACATCCTGTAGTCTTCGCTTGGAGTGAAGAATCCATCCGTGATACTGTACGAAAGACGGAGTGGATTGAACGCTACGAGGGTTATGAATTACGCACCTATGCTAACAAGGATGAGATGCATGACGGCTTCTTGACTTACCTTGAAGAGTGCAACCCCGATATGCTGGTGGCTCACGCTATTGCTTGGGCCGACCTACCGCATCTCTACAGTCAATTGGGTGTAGAGCGTGAGCGTTTGTCTCCTGTCCGTAGAGTGGTAGCACCGAACAAGAAGACAGGTGCATACCGCACTACTGCTCAACCTATCAAGGGGCGACTGATGTTCGACACTGCGGCGCAGTGGACTGATGGAAGTGGCTTTGAAGGTATATGGCAGAAGTCCGGCAAGGGTCAAGCACAGTCTCGTAAGTTGAATTGGTTTGCTACTGAACTTGGGTTCGGTGGTAAACTAACAGAAGACATTGAAGGTATGACTGTCTTCAATGGGTGGAGAGAATACTATGATGATTTCGTTGACTACTGTTTGGTTGACACTACCTTGTTGCGTAACTGTGATGAGAAGTTGAACTGTATATCATATCACATAGCCATGCAACAACTGGCTGGTGTATCATTCGGTAGCACACACAAGGTCACACGATATTTCCGAGGGTTGATTGGTCGGCGCACTGACATCAAAGCACCCTCATCTTTCATTCAAGAACGGCCCGAACTACAGGCGGCGTGGGTTATGCCTCCTGTTTCCGGTAGGCATGAGGATGTCGCACTGGTTGATTTCGCATCGCTATACCCAAACATCATACTCTCCGCCAACCTATGTTGGACTACCATTGCAGATGGGCCGGGAGAAAATATACTCACACTGAAAGTACCTCCTAAGCACGACGACAAAGGGAACATGATACCCCTTACAGGTGGTACATTCCACTGGCATCAAGACAAGGAGGGCATACTACCTTCTGTTGTCAAACAGATGCTTGCTCTCCGTAAGGAGTACAAACGCCTCATGCGTGAGGCTGATGACGCTGACATACGACTCGGTTACAACATGCTACAGATGGCCGTCAAGGTTGCTGTCAATGCGATATACGGTATGACAGGTACGAAGAAGATAGGTGGACAATGGAGTAGTTATCCAATTGCACAGTGTATCACTTACCTCGGTAGAGAATCCATAAGTATGCTTGTTAAGAAGAGTGAAGAACAAGGCTACCGAGCATTGGCGGGACATACAGATTCAGCCTACATCCAAGTGCCATTCGACAAGGCTGAATGGATTGCTGAATACCTTACCGATGTAGCACAGAATGAAATGGATATGGAGTATCTCGATGTAGAACTTGAAGCCTTCTTCCCTTACTGGTTTACTGCTGGTATTAAGAATCGAAACTTCGGTGTTAAGTCGTGGCCTCCCGAAGATGCAGGTGAAATGAAAGTCACTGGGTTCGCTATGAAGGCGGCTAACGCACCACCGTTGAGTAAGCGTGTACAGCGTGAGGCTTTCACACTCATATGCGACGGTGCAGAAGAGAGTGACTTATTCGATTCTATACGCCCTACAGTGAAGGCGATTTATCAAGGCGGCGCACTGGATGATGTATCAGCATACGGGCGCATTCAAAAGCACTTAGATGAATACAATCCATCGCATACACCCAACACAGCGAAGGCGGCGCAGTACGCAAACAAATACAATAACACTGATTTTAATAAAGGTGACAGCGTTAAGTGGGTTTTCGTAAACGGTGTACCGGAGGGACAACCTCTAACGAATGTGATAGCATATGATGAGGTAAGTGAACTGGATGAGTATGATATTGATTGGACTACATGCGTTGACAAATGGATAGCAAAGAAACTCAAGGTCGTGTATGAAACACTCGACTGGGACTTAGAACGCCTTACTGCGAAGAGGGTCTTGAAACAATACTGGTGAAAATCATATATAAACAATAAAAGAATAGAGGATTGATACAATGAAATGCAAGAAACCAATGATACACAGGCCGGAGTTTGAAGGTAAACACCACTGTAAACTATGCGAAGCCGAGAGAATCATATTTGAAATAACAGGTGAAGAAGAATGAGTAGAATAGAAGACGAAGTATGCAAAAAGATTGCACAGCGAGCCGAAGTAGGAAAGAGTAAGTACGGGGTTACAATGGAAACCTCACCTATCTCTCGTCTTGCGTGGCTCATCCATGCCCAAGAAGAAGCGATGGACTTAGCCGTGTATCTACAGAAACTAATTGAGATGGAAAGGGAACAACTAAAGTTTCATTCCTATAGTATTGAGAGCGCAGAAAGTGTATATAGAGACGGAACTAAGCGAAGGAATTGGACTCATGAGGATAGACAAGAATTGATTCGTTTATACGAAGAAGGAAAATCAAGAAATGAGATAGCAAAAATAATGTGTAGGCCGTTTGCTACAGTAAATGTGTTTTGTACGAGATACAAACAAACAGGTAAACTTGAAGGGCAGGTGAAACACATATGAGATTCAATCCTACTGGTGATGATAGTCGCCCACGCATTGACGATTACCTCAAGGCTACTGGTAACACTACGGAGGCTGACTCATACAAGAGTAGCACCTACGCTTGGAATCCGAATGAGGATGAAACAAAGATACTGCGAGTCACCAAATCAAGTTACGGTACATTCGGCTGGTGTCCACAGCAATACTACCTTGAGAAGTTCAAGGGCTTGCGTGGAGAGACAGTGGACCACCACATACGAGGGCTGAATGTTCACGACATGATGGAGTGGTTTTGGGATAACTTCACAGGTAAAGAAGAAGCACTTGCTTTGATTGCGAGTGGTGACATTGATGCGGCAAAGGCTGTATTCCATGATGCTATCCCACAGCCTCCCGAACCATACGAGTTTGGCGAGGATGAACAGATTCACCAATGGGTTGAATGGCAATTCCACCGACTACTATTCACGAATGGCATACAGTGGGAACCCGTTGCCATCGAAGCAAACATACAAGCCACACGCTTCGTTGAAGTGAACGGTGAACATATCCCTATTCACATGAATGGTTTCATTGACGGACTGTTCGCTGACGAGGATGGCTTTGCTCTCATGGAATTGAAGACTGGTAAGTACAACAAGCATAAGCCTACGGCTATGCGTAAAGAAATGCAGTTTTACAAGATGATGCTTGAACATAGCCCACACTACGAGTATCTCCCTATCACCCATTGGGGATGGGAGTTTCCGGGTGGCGGCATCAATGGCGGTGACGGGCCTACTGTCTTCTACGAAGAAACAAAGAAGGGCGGTAGGTATGCGGCAACGAGCGTTGAGAAAGGATTGGTGCGCCTACTTGAAGCACACATGAACATGGAGTTTCCACCCGACCCCGGTTTTGATGATTTTAAATGTGGGTGGTGCAGTTTCCAAGAACACTGCGAATACTGGAATCCGGCTGATGATTTAGAATGGTTGGAAAGTTCCGGTGCGAATAAGTTTTTGGACAGTTTAAATGAGGATGAAAAGAATGATTGAAATAATAATGTTGATAGAAAGAATACTGAACGATAAAATAGGGCAATTTAACTATGAAGTTAAAGTAGCCAAATCAGCGGGTAGTCGGTTGAAAGGGCGTAAGAAGTTCGCACGACAAACCATGCGACAGACGACGCTTGATGAGTTTACTGAAATAGATGGTGAGCCACGATACGAACACCCGAAAACAATCACATACACCGTTCACCCTCTTTATTTGAGAGCGAATGAATTGAATGTTTTATTGGATGAACTGGTAAAAGACCTTGATATTTACCTACACACAATTCGGTGATAACTTGTCATTCCTACCCATTGACTTCCCTCGTGAAGTCCTTGAACTACCGAGTAGCGGTGAGCGTGGCTGGCGAAGACTCGTCAAGAACGCAACCGAGTTAGAACGCTACTGGTCGGGTAAGAACGGGAGTGGTAATGTTTACTTTACCGCTTACGGGTATAATGAAACTCAAGCACCAAAGCATCACCGTGTGGATTACAATACACCAAAGATACACCATTTCGTGTTGGATTTTGATTGTAAAGACTTTAAGGATAAAGGAAAGGATGTACCGTTTGAAGTACCTCATAACGAGGTGAAAAAACTTCATCGTTATTTAATTGAAGAAGATTCACTACACTACATATGGTTTAGTGGCGGGGGTTTCCATGTATGGGTTCCTTTGAGTGAAACTCTTGAACCTAAAAACGGTAATGAACTTTCACGCATAAAGCACTCCGGTAGGATTCTCATTAACAAATGGGAACGGAAACTTGGTGGCTTGAGATGTAATGACCCTGCGGTGGCATTCGATACAAGCGGTATGATTCGCATACCTAATTCATTCAATGCAAAGCGTGAGGTATGGTCTATACCATTGAGTAGTGAAAACCTACTGAACCTCACCTATGATGATTTGATGGACATGGGGCAAGAATCTCATAATGGTTACATACCTTTAGGTAATATACCTGTTAAATTAAAGATATTAGAAAATAGAATTATGACTATGGGCCATATACAAACTGTTGAGATACCCACTGTTTCACTTGATGACTTACACATGCTACCCTGCTTATCGCAAGCGGCTATGGGTGGCGGCAATCCTACTCACAGGGCGAGGTTTCACCTTGCCTCTTACTTGGCTGACCGCCTCCGTATGTTTTTCCCTGCTTGGCGTATCGCTGACAAAGAGAAAGAGGAACACGCTGGTATGATTTCAAAAATCATCTCCGGTCAAGGGTGGGTGGACTACCGAAAAGAAAAGACCGAAGAACAGGTTCGCAGTATAGTGATGGCGGGTTATCCACACGCCACTTGCGCTACTCTTTACCAAGAAGGGTTCTGTATAGGTAAGTGCAAATACTACGACGGAACCGGCGATATGGAGTGATACTATGGATGAGAAAGTTAAGCCTAAAACGAGAAGGAATATCAATACTATAAATAAAATCGTAGGGTTACTCCAAGAGCGTAATATGAATACACGAGAGATTCATTCGACCCTTCAAGAAGTTTGGCCTCGTTGGTGTCCGGGTATGAAACGATTGAGTAACATACTTAGCAAAAACAATGAGTTTATTGAAAAGGGTAG
>TARA_R110002153_G_scaffold940_3_pt1 | contig 12836 bp, 6 predicted proteins | sample TARA_R110002153 | Tara Oceans TARA_R110002153 (sample SAMEA4398193) | marine metagenome | biome: Polar Biome; feature: [SRF] surface water layer (ENVO:00010504); material: water (ENVO:00002006), including particulate matter (ENVO:01000060) such as... | depth 5 m
TGGCACACGAGGTTTTTCTTTTGAAATTTTTCCTGCTGAGTTATTCAATAGTGTAGAAATTTCTAAATCAGTGACTGCCGATCAAGTTGAAGGTGGTATCGCTGGTAGTGTTTCTTTGTCGACACCTGATCCACTTTCGACCAAAGAACAAGTATTTAACGTGTCTGTTTACAATAATTACAGTGAAAATGCTGGTGAAAACAGTCCTAAAGCGTCAATGGTTTTTAACCACAATTGGAATGATACCTTTGGTGTTAATGCTGCGGTTGTCTATTCGGATACTGCGATGCAAAACAACGAAGTACGAGGTAGTAGTCATACCCCGTTATCTGCTGTTTGGACTGGGCCTGCTGTTGGTGAAGAAGGTGGTGCAACGCAAGAACAGTTAGATGCACTTTATCCTCGAATAGAAAGTTTTGGTTATACCTCAGAGCAAAGAGAAACGCTAGGTGCGGTGTTAGGTTTGCAATGGCGACCTAATGATGACTTAGATATTAAATTTGGCGCCTTGATGGGCAGTATTGACGGCGACCGCGTAGAAACCATTCTTGATGCCCCTTCAGAAAGTAACATTACCGCAGTGAAAGATGTTGTTATTGAAAACGGCATTGCAACACAAGCTACGTTAACAGGTGTACAGCAACGTGTTGGCGCAAGACAGTCGATAATTAATGAAGACGTTAAACAGTTCACTCTTAGCGCCGATTGGCACCTTTCAGATAGTCTGACTTTCTCTCCTTATATTGGCCATTTTAGCCGCGAAAAATCTGACAGCAATGATTTGTTTTCGTTTAGAAGAATGGCAGATGATGGTAATTTTTACCCCGCTGATGTTAGTTATATTATGCGAGACAAATATCTTGAATGGTCAACAACCGGAACTGATTTTGCCAGCAATCCTGAAGAATTTGTAGTGAATGTATTTATTCGTCGCCCATTAGAAACCAAAGATTCTAACAATACCTATAAATTCGATTTTAATTACGATAATGGCGATTTAATGAAAGTCGATTTTGGCTTACGTTATACCGACAGAGAGTTAGAGCAAACACAAACCAGAGCTGATCTTAGAGCGGATAATTTTTTAGCTGATGGGGTAACACCTCTTAATCGTCGCACTGATATTCCAACCTTAGCTGATGTGTATACTCCTTTAGACAGATTTAATGTAGATGGAGCGAGCTTTGCACCTTCTACCTTAATAGGTGCTTCTCCAGCCAAAGCGTTTGCAGCTTACTTTAATGCTGATGGCTCACTGATTGATGGCATGACAGAGTATGTAAACGAACCTTTTGCTCTTATTAATAGTTTTGAATTGCAAGAAAAAACCTTAGCCGTTTATGCACAAGCAAATATCGAAGTAAGTGATGATGTTATGTTAAGTACAGGCTTGCGCTTTGTTAAAACCGACCAAACCATTGGTTCACAGGTTACAACTGATTCGTCTGACCCGGATGCGTTTACTCCAGTTACTTTAGATAGTGATTATCAAGAAGTGCTACCTAATTTAAATCTGCGTTATTCGCTGAATGAAGATATGGTTATTCGTGCTGCTTATTTTAAAAGCTTAACTCGACCTGCTTTGGGTGAACTAGCGGCATTCGAAAGCTTTAATGGTATAGATGAAGGAGGCGGTACAGGTACTAGAGGTAACCCTGATCTACAACCTTTTACTGCTGATAACTACGATATTGGTTTTGAATGGTATTTTACCAGCGAAGCGGTTGCGGCAATCAATATCTTTTATAAAGACTTAGATGGATTTATAGATACCTCTTCAACCACCGAAACTAGAGAGTTCCCAAGACAAAGTGATGGTGTCATGGTTAGTGGACCTATCATCTTTACACAACCTGCTAATGGTGTTGCGGCAACAATCACAGGTATCGAATTGGCTTATCAATCTAGGCTTGGCTTTATAAGTGAATCTTTGGAAGATTTTGGTTTGCTTGCTAACTACACTCGAATTGATAGTGCTGCTCAATATTCTGATGAAGGAGACGTAAGAAACTCAGGCCTACCTGGTCTTTCTGAAAGCAGTTATAACCTTGCTGTGTATTATGATATCGAAAACTTTAATGCGCGTATGTCATATACATGGAGAGATGGATATTTAGTCGAATTCGCATCAACGGCAGGTATTCCGCAATGGCAAGAAGACTATGGACAACTTGATTTCTCAGCGAGTTACAATGTGACTGAAGCATTGCAACTGCAAGTGCAAGGATTGAATCTTCTAAGTGAACAAGAAGTGAATCGTTCGGTGCAAAATACTCCTTACGATCTTGCGCAAATTGATAGAAGATTAGTAGTAGGTGCTAGATACTCATTCTAAAAACCTAGTATGAGTTTAAATAAAGGAGTGCCCTCAGGCGCTCCTTTGTTTTCCTACCAAATAATTAAGTCATTTCTGACTACTTTTTACCAGCAGAGTTATTGAACATGTTTTCATTACGTCTTTTAACCAGAGTTGTTCTGTTTACAAGTACAATATTTATTAGTGCTTGCTCGACATCTTCGCATTATGGCAAAGAGCTCAATTTGCAGCAGTCCCAACAACAATTAATTGTTCCGGGGTTAAGTTATTTTCAAATAAACAAGGGGCAAGCTACAGGCTACTTTGTTTTGAGCAGTGCGGTTGTTTCAATAGAAACGGCAAACTTATTAAGACAAAAACTTGAAAAATTCAACACAACTGGCGGCAATTTATCTAACAAATTACCTCAGCTTATCGCTGTTATTAAGCCAGTTGAAAAGGGACCTAACGGTAACGCCTTAGGTCAACTCGTGACCTTTGGCCAATTTGACACTTTGCTACAAGCACAAGAAATGCAAGCAGAGCTTGATGTTATTGGCATACATTTCAAGCCAACTCACAGTACCCAAAGAAGTGCTGGGGCAGGCAAACAACAAATCAGCATACTTAAATTACAGCCCAGTTTATTCTCGGGCCAAGTCATTTCAGCCTTAGGGAATGACAGTGTGTTAGATATTCAGCAAACGTCAAAAATAGCTCAGCAAAATGCCGCGATTGCCGCAGTTAATGGCGGTTTTTTTGCTTATCAATCACATCAAGGGCTAGTGGGTGATCCCGCAGGAATAGCAGTGGTTGACGGTACCTTAGTGAGTGAAGCGGTAAATGGCAGACCTGCTTTGTTGCTGCGTAATACACCGGCTTTGTCGCTAGACATATTAGAAAATGTACATAGCAATTTAGAAATGCGTATTGATGACCAGCAATTTCAAATAAGCGGTATTAATCGACGAGCAGGTAAAATTTTTAATTGTGGCCAGCACCATGGCGACAAAATTGTTGCTGCTATCCACGATTATGTGTGTTCTGAGCAAGACGAAATAATTATCTACAATCATTATTTTGGAAATATTGAGGTTGTTTTGAAGGAGCTACAGACATTCCAGTTCTTTTTAGATCAAGATAATAAGGTCTATTTTACGCCGCCAGCTGCTTATTCTGTTTTACCTAAAGGGCATAAATTAGTGAGTGGCTCTGGCAAATATCTAAACATTTTAAAACAAATGGTCAAATCAACTTCAAGTGTCAGTACTTCGCATCGTATCTGGAGTGATGCTGGTGAAGTGGTTTTGGAAAAGGGCATGTACATCATTAATGGTGGCCCAACGCTGTTAAGTGGCGGCAAAACCCAAGTTACTCAGCGTGCTCAACAAGGCTGGGATATTGCGCCTGTCAATATAGGCTCTGCAGCAGTTGATAGCAGAGATGAAATTAGCCAAATCGAACAAACAGACAACAGCAGAGTGAATTTCTATCAAAATTGGATGTTGCAAAGGCATCCCAGAACGGCTGTTGGGATCACTGATTTAGGCACAGTGTTTTTTGTGGTGGTGTATGGACGTGATCCTCTGCTAAGCATTGGTGCTTCGGTGTCAGAAATGGCTGACATTATGAAAGATCTGGGCGCGGTTAAAGCGATTAACCTTGATGGCGGAGGATCGAGTGTGATGGTAATTGAAGGTGAAAATACTGGAAAACCATCAGACACAAATGGAGAGCGAGCTGTGGCAGAAGCGCTGTTATTTATTGCTGTAAAGAAGGTATAAAAGTGGGAAACGTGATTAAAAACCAATTAGCGGGACAAGAGCCTTCAGCTCAACAAAAGCCTTCAGAACAACCCTTATTTTTAGGCATCGATGGAGGTGGCACAAAATGCAAAGCCGTTTTGATGTCTAACAATAATGACATTCTGGGAGTAGGTGTGTCTGGGCCCGGCAATCCCGTATATGGTTTGGAAGAAGCCATTCAGTCAATCGAAAATTCTGCGCTTATGGCAGTACAAGATGCTGGAATGGATGCCAAAGTGTTAGCAGATTTAATAGTAGGCATGGGCTTGGCAGGGGTCAATATACCTAGCCACTACCAAAATATCATGGCCTGGCGACACCCCTTTAAAAAGATATATTTAGCGACAGATTTGTTGATAGCGAGTATGGGCGCTCATAACGGCAGCGATGGTGCTGTGATCGTTACGGGAACGGGAACCTGTGGCTTTTCTTATGTTGATGGCAAGACCAGTATTTTAGGTGGCCATGGATTTCCTCAAGGTGATAAAGGTAGCGGGGCTTGGTTTGGCTTAAAAGCAGTTGAGCAAGTTTTACTGACCCTGGATAATATTGCTGGCCCGACACTATTAGTAGAGCTTGTCTTAAAGCAACTCAAGGTAAAAACCGGGCAGGATATAGTAGAACAAGTGGTCGGCAAGTCAGCTTCATTTTTTGCTCAATTATCAGCAACAGTGTTCACTGCCGCAAATGCACAAGACAAAACCGCCATCGCTATTGTGCAAGAGGGAGCGAAATATATCAGTGATATGGGTCTTAGGCTTCTAGACACTCATCCACCCCGTATTTCACTTATTGGTGGCTTGGGTCCATCATTATTACCTTGGTTAGATGACGGCATAAAAGCCCAATTATCTAAGCCTCTGTCTCCGCCTGAAGTAGGTGCTGTGCTGTTTGCAAAGCAACAAAGCCAACTTAGTCGCACTGTAGGGTCATTTCGAAGTTCAATCTAGGTGGATAAAAGCTATTAGTTTTTTTTCAACTGAGAAAATTAATCACTAATAAAGGTTAAATAATATGCATCAGTCAGCAGTAAAGAGTCAGAGTACATTTGTTCCAATGCTTGTTGTTGGCATACTTTTTTTCATCTTTGGATTTGTCACATGGCTCAATGGTTCACTCATTCCGTTTTTGCAGATAGTGTGTGATTTAAATGAATTTGAAGCCTTATTTGTGACCTTTTCTTTTTATATCGCCTATACGGTTATGGCCTTGCCTATGTCGATTATCCTTAAAAAAACAGGTTATAGAAATGGTATGGCCATCGGACTCGCTATTATGGCATTGGGTGCACTGTTACATATACCTGCGGCAATAAGCGCTAACTTTATGTTCTTTCTGGTGGCTCTATTTGTGTTGGCGGCTGGATTAACTATTCTACAAACAGCCTCTAATCCCTATATTGTTTATTTGGGCCCAGAGGAAAGCGCGGCGATGCGCATCAGTATCATGGGTTTAGTGAATAAAAGTGCAGGGGTATTAGTACCTATATTATTTACCTCGTTAATTTTAGCCGACATGGGTGATATTTCTGCCGGCACTATGGCTGGCCTAGACGAGATAGCTAAAAATCAACGTGTGATTGAGCTCTCACATAAGCTGATCGTTCCTTATATTGTGATGGCCATTGCGCTGGCTTCATTAATCGTTTTGGTTAAATATACTCCTTTACCCGAGATTGAGTTCTCCGCTGTTAGTTCGGAAGAAAACGCCACTAAAACCTCTATATTACACTTCCCGCAAACAGTGTTAGGCGCAATTGCATTGTTCTTCTACGTCGGTGTCGAAGTGATCGCTGGGGATACCATTGGGCTTTATGGTGCGTCATTGGGAGTGGATAATTTTGCCGGATTGACCTCTTACACAATGGTATTTATGGTGGTAGGCTACTTAATTGGCGTCAGCTGTATACCGCGATTTATTTCTCAACAAAAAGCTTTGATAGGATCGGGTATTGCAGGTTGTATTTGTATTTTTGGAATTGTATTGTCATCAACTGAATCCACTTGGCTAGCTGCTATTTTGTGGGGATGGAGCGGCTTACCACTCATACCTAATTCAATTACGTTTGTTGCCTTAATGGGGCTGGCCCACGCACTAGTGTGGCCTTCAGTATGGCCATTAGCATTGAAAGGACTTGGCAACTATACCGCACAGGGATCTGCTCTACTTATAATGGGCATATCTGGTGGCGCGATTTTACCATTATTGTTTGGAAAAATATCTCATGAAATAGGTGATATTCAATATGCCTATTTTGTTGGTTTACCTTGTTATTTGTACATTTTGTTTTACGCATTTCGAGGGCATGCAATTAGAAATTGGGGCAAGTCTGTAAAGTGATTTAAAACATTCTGTTGTGTGCCATTTATAGGTTTATTTCGACCATTAATTATAAGGTTTTAAGATGAAGAAAAAGTTTACTGTTGTAGCTGTGACATTGTTAGTAACAGCTTGTAATGCCACACAAGTTAGCAATGTTGAGGTAATTGAACCTTCTCACCCTAAAAATATAATTATGATAGTGGGTGATGGTATGGGGCCAGCCTACACTAGTGCCTATCGCTATTTTAATGATGATCCTAATACTGCTGAAATTGAAGATACAGTATTTGATCGGACTCTGGTTGGTATGAGTAGTACCTATCCAGCCCCTGTGTCTGGCTACGTGACTGATTCTGCTGCAGGGGCCACTGCGCTTTCTGCCGGAGTTAAAACCTACAATGGCGCTATTGGTGTTGATGTTAATAAACAACCAGTAGAAACGGTATTAGAGCGAGCCAAGAGTTTAGGTAAAAAAACTGGCGTGGTAGTAACCAGCCAAATTAACCATGCGACTCCTGCAAGTTTTATGGCCCATAATGTCGAACGTGGTAACTACAATGAAATTGCTGATAGTTACATTGAAAATTATACTAATTACGACTTTGTGCTAGGTGGTGGTTGGAAATTTTTTATTAGAGAAGATAGAAATCTAGTGACTGAATTTCAAGATCTAGGTTTTCAATATATTGACGAGTATGCAGGTTTAGCAACACTACAAAAAGACAAGCCGGTAATTGGTTTGTTTGATGAGGTTGGATTACCTTGGGCTTTAGATGATAGTGACCCCTCGCGTTTAAAAACAATGACAAAAGCTGCCATTAAGCACATTGAAAATGAACAAGGTTTTTTTATGTTGATTGAAGCCAGTCAAGTTGATTGGGGCGGACACAGCAATGATATTGCAGCGGCAATGGGCGAAATGCGCGATCTGGCGATGACGCTAGAATATTTGGAAGAATATGTGGCTAACCATCCTGACACCTTAGTAGTGCTTACCGCTGATCATAGCACTGGTGGTTTTACCTTAGGTTCTGACGGAAAATATAGCTGGTTACCTGAAGTGTTGAGAAACATGCAACATTCACCTAGCAAGATTGCCGAAAAACTTGTAGATGCTGAGATCACTCAAGAATACGCTGATGAGTTATTTAGTTTCACATTAACTGCAGAAGAACTGGCACAACTCAAAGAGGCTAAGGCGCCTAGTCAAGAAAAGCAGCAGTTAGACTCTAAGGGTAATCCTTATGCTGATACATCAGCAAATATTCAGAAAAAAGCCTTGTACACGGCCGCTAAACACATAGTGGATAAAAGAACGATAACAGGTTGGACAACAGGTGCCCATACCGCAATAGACGTTCCAGTATTTGCATTTGGCAGTCAAAGTGAAAGGTTCAACGGCCTAAATACCAACACCAATATCGCCAATACAGTATTTTCTTTGTTGGGTGATAAGTCGAAATAAAAAAATATCCACAGTAACCAACTAGTAAAAACTTATCCAGTCAATGTATTGGAAACCTACAGGATTTTACTAAAAAGCGTTATTAGCGGAATTATTACAACAGCCATCAAAGTGATCTGAGCTATTGGATTATCTTTGGTGGCCTTGTCACTGCCTTTCGAACTAAAGCTCAGTAAAAAGTATTAAGGCAAGAACAATGCTTCCATTTTAACTTTTACGTACTCTCACCAATCAAAAAAATCCTCTTTAAACTTTTTTAAACTCAATATGTTGATGTTTCTTTCGATATTGCCTTGGGTTGCAGTTTAGATGTTGACTAAAACATCGTGAAAAATATAGCGGGTCATCATAACCAACAGTCTCAGCCACTTTGTTTATGGGTTGTCGGGTTTGTGCTAGTAGTTGCGCTGCCCTGGCCATGCGGCGTTCATCACGAAAATTTAGCATGGTTGAACCGGTTTGTTGCTTGAACAAAGCAGAGAGGCGGGCAGGTGACAAGCCCACTAAGGCAGCCAAGGTATCTATAGTGAAGGACTGATTGAAATTAAGGGCTATGTAGTCGGCAATAAGGCGTATACGTTTGTCAAAGGGCAACAAACTTTTTTGCGGCGCTAGCTGACGGCTACGAATTAAAATCTGCTCAAGTATATTTTTCTTTAGGGCTTCTGAAAATTCAGAGGCCTGCAAATGTAACTCGCTAATCTGCTCAAATAAGGATTTTAATCTGTGATAGCAGCTTGCAGAGGCTTGAATATGATGGATGCCTGGGCCAATTTCTGGCCATTGCAATAACTCCAGCCAGCGTTCTTCTTGCTGAAAGTACACCCATTGATGTACCCATAAATCACAGGAATGTTCTCGTCTGTAGTCATAAAGCGCATCAGGTGACAGTAAAATTAGATCACCTGGTTTAGAGACGAACCGTTCGCGAATACAGTTGTAATATCCATTTCCCTCAACCGTCAAGTGCAGGCTCCAGCCAATTTTGCTATGGGGTCTTCTGGTGACGAAGTCGCTAAAGTCATCTCGCTTATGACGTGTTGTGCCTGGCGTAATGTGATTGGTGAATAGGGCGTCCACTTCTTCAAGCGAGTTGTAGATCATAATCAGAAACCGCGAGGCATTTAACTCACTTATACCTTCTGGGGCGGCAAAATCAGCCTGCCACTCTTTTAACAAACCTTGGGTGTTTGCCTGACGTTGAAATATGGAATGGGTAATTTCGCTGGGTAGACCTTGGGTAAAGTAATGAAAAGGACTGCCAGTATGATCCCCCATCATGACACGCAGGCACGAAACGAACTCAGCTTTGCTTACCCCTTGATCTCTGAGCATGCGCCAGTGGGTGTTTGCTGCCTTTTGAATATCTGTCAGCAATAGAATTATCCATATAAATAAGTTGTTTCTGTATTCTATTTGTTTTCTCTAACTGAAACAATCACTGCAATGCATTAGGTTAACAAGAAATTAAAATAATGTAATGAAAACGTCAGTATAAAGCGGTGGCTATAAATTATAGTTATTTATCTTTATAAATCAGCAGAATACAAGAGTGATAAGTCAGCGTAAACGGGCTAGAGATAGCAATGTAGACACCTGCGGATTGGAATAACTAAATAAATAGTGACGTTAATAGGCATTATTTGAACATTTTTAAAATATAAGACTTTACTCAGCTGTGCTGCACAGTTGTTATTTTTTTCCATATAGTGCGGTAGCACTTTTACTGAAGGCAAACATGACTAAACACTTGCTCACATATGTTTTTATTTACTGTTTAATGTGCTGGTTGCCATTAAATACTTATGCCGCCTCTAAACCAGAAATAGATACTGTGGATCCAAAAATACAGCATAGGGTTAATGCCCTGTTAGAAAAAATGACGGTGGCAGAAAAGGTGGCTTTGCTTTCTGGGGCTGATTATTGGAATACAGTTGCCATTAAGCGTTTGGACATTCCGTCCATTCAAGTAACAGATGGCCCTAACGGAGTGCGTTCTAATAACAGCGAACCTACTACGTTGTTTCCTGTGGGTGTGGCTATGGCGTCAACTTGGAACCCCAGCTTAATCCAGAAAGCGGCAGCCGCTATGGGCCGAGAGACTCGTGCTATGGGCGCTCACGTTTTGTTGGGGCCTAATGTCAATATTCAAAGAGTGCCGCTGGCCGGCCGTAATTTTGAAGCTTATTCAGAAGATCCCTATCTAAGTGGTGAGATAGGCCTTGGTTTTGTGCTAGGTGTGCAAAGCGAAAACATAGGTACATCACTGAAACATTTTGTGGCGAATAATCAGGAGCATATGCGCCAAACGGGCAGCTCTAATATGGATCAGCGAACCTTGCGTGAGATCTATATGCCTGCATTTGAAAAGATTGTGAAACAAGCCAAACCTTGGACTGTGATGGCTGCCTACAACAAGGTGAATGGGGTCTTTATGACCGAAAATAAAACCTTGCTGCAAGATGTACTCAGAGGTGAATGGGGCTTTGATGGCCTAGTTGTATCTGATTGGGGCGCGCTACATGCGAGTGCTTCAGCAATTGACGCTGGGCTTGATCTTGAAATGCCTGGGCCAGCAAAACACTACGGAAGTAAATTGTTGGCGGCAATTGAGCAAGGTGATGTCGACCTAGAAAAACTTAACGATAGTGCTAAACGCTTACTGACACTTATTATTAAAACAGGTGTTATGGACACCCGTACCTCGGCTACACAGGCAAGTGCCAATAGCGAAGTGAACACTCTTGCCCATCAGCGCTTGAGTCAGCAAGTGGCGGAAGAAGCAATCACACTGTTAAAGAACCAAAAAAATCTACTGCCTCTTAACCATAAAAAAATCACTTCCATTGCCGTTATCGGTCCCAATGCTGACGCCGCTATTATACAAGGCAGCGGTAGTTCGCAAGTGGTGCCTTATCAACAGACAACACCACTTGAAGGTATACAAGCCTTAGTGGGCGATTCGCTAAAAATTAATTATGCCCAAGGTGTGGATAATGAGCCCGAACCGGCAACTCTGGATGCTAGGCTACTGAGTCCAGACAAGCAGCGTAGTCAGCAAGGTTTACGCCTTGAATATTTTGGAAATCAAGATTTTTCAGGCAAACCAGTATTTGTTTCCACAGATCGTAGTTTTTCTAAATTGGGCTTCGCCGATGAAATTTCAAATGCCGCTCGAAATCGTTTTTCTGCACGCTGGCAGGGGTATTTTTGGCCTAAGGTCAGTGGTCGCTACGAATTCGAACTAGTGCATCTGTCCAGTGCCACACTCACTATTGATGGACAGGAAATCATCAATGATAGTCTGGAAAAACAACACACCGGATTTTTAGAGTTTTTAAATATAGGTGCCCGCAAGGCAGGTATTGAGCTTAAAGCCGGCGTAGCTTATCCGTTCAAGCTGGATTATGTGGCCGGTAAAACCCCTGTCCCACTTAATTTGTTGCGCCTGGCAAGTCGCAGCCCTTCTGGTGAATTTGCAGAGGCGGTGAAACTCGCCAAAGAGTCAGATGTCGCTGTGGTGTTTATAGGTGTGTCAACCACATCAGAAAGTGAAGGCAGAGACCGCTCTGACTTGGAACTCTTTGGAAAACAAAATGCCTTGTTAGAGGCGGTATTAGAGGTTAACAAAAATACCATAGTTGTTTTGAATAACGGTGCACCATTAGCGATGCCGTGGATAGATAAAGCGAATACAGTGATTGAAGCTTGGATGCCTGGTCAAGAAGGCGGACATGCCATTGCCAATGTGCTGTTTGGGCATGCTAATCCCTCTGGAAAATTACCGGTTTCGTTTCCGAAACGTCTACAAGACAATCCTAGCTATTTGCATTACCCCGGTGATCAAGACGCCAACTACGGTGAAGGTATTTTTGTTGGTTATCGTTACTACGACAAAAAAGAAATTGAACCCCTGTTTCCTTTTGGGCATGGGTTGTCGTACACCCAGTTTAGTTACAGTGACTTGACTGTGTCGGATCCGCTATTTGATAAAGAGGAACTACAGGTTTCTATCAAGATTAAAAATACTGGTGCCATGGCAGGCAAAGAAGTGGTACAGCTTTATGTTCAAGACAACGAGTCTAAAGTTGTTCGCCCTATCAAGGAACTTAAGGGGTTTAATAAAGTGTCTTTAGGCCCTGACGAGCTTAAAAAAATTACATTTACATTAACCAAAAGAGATTTAAGTTATTTCGATGCACACCGCCAAGCATGGCGAGCAGACGCAGGTAAATTTACCGTTTTAGTGGGCAGTTCTTCACGAGACATTCGTCAGCAAGTGTCATTTCAGCTACCAGTAGATTATAGCCTTGAAATCAATTAGGTCTGAATAAAACGATTTTGGGATCTCTACTCAATGGGGCTCCAGCTGAATTTGTAAGATTAAATATAATAATAATTAAGGGTACAAACATATGAAAAACATTGGAAAAAGAAGTCGAGTAGCGTCTTCGGTTTCGCTGGCAATGGCAACTTTGATGGCCTCGTCTGTGATGGCTGCAGAAAGCGATTTTGAACTTGAAAAAATCACGGTCACTGCATCGAAAAGAGTAGAAAACTTACAAGACGTGGCCTCGGCCGTTACCGCGCTGTCGGCAGACGATCTGGTTAATAGTCAAATTACCCGAACCGAAGATCTGGTTAATTTGTCGCCCTCGTTAACCTTTCAAAGCGGTGGTAGTGACAACGCCTCCTCCTTTAATATTCGTGGTATTGGCACACAGTCCTTTAGTTCGGGTGTTGAACCTAGTATCGCGACCGTTATTGACGGCGTGATAATGGGGCGTTCGGGCATGGCCTTTAATGAACTTTTAGATGTGCAGCGTGTTGAAGTATTACGTGGCCCGCAAGGCATGTTATTTGGAAAAAATGCCTCAGGTGGTGTGGTGCAGATTATCACCAATGATCCTGGTGATAGCTTTGAAGCGGCCATTAATACCAAAGCGAT
>TARA_R110002153_G_scaffold2165_2_pt1 | contig 12826 bp, 15 predicted proteins | sample TARA_R110002153 | Tara Oceans TARA_R110002153 (sample SAMEA4398193) | marine metagenome | biome: Polar Biome; feature: [SRF] surface water layer (ENVO:00010504); material: water (ENVO:00002006), including particulate matter (ENVO:01000060) such as... | depth 5 m
TCAACACCGCCAGCATCAGATAGAAATTCAATTGAGGAGGCCCCTTCCGTAACGCTCGTTCCCTGATCATTAAAAATTTGTATTGTTCCAGATGTTCCCCCGTCATTGGTAATATTAACGGCATTAGCCAAGTTAGCTGTAGATCGGATACCAATTCCGCCAGCGTCAGAAAGAATAGTGACTGATTCTGCTCCCTCTGTGACAGATGTTCCTTGGTCTGAGTGTATCTTTACTGTCTCAGATGTTCCAGCATTGGCACGAACATAAATTGAACCAGCTTCATTGACGGTAGAGGTAATATTAATGTTTCCAGTGGCGTCAATTGCAAGATCTGTTCCGTCTCCTTCAATTTTCTGATTTGACGCATGACCAAATGTGAGTCCTACATCTGATGGTATATTAATATCGGTAGTGGCTGTGAGATTAATATCATTGCCACTTGCAATAGTTAAATCTGTACCGTCTGACTGAAGGTACTCTCCACCTTCGTCATAAAGGAACATCTTCCCTCTTGTGTCTGAAAATCTTACAACTTCATATCCGTCATACTGTTGTACAACTAAATCTTTAGCATCATTTTTTATCTGAAAAATAACATCGCTGGAAGAGTTGAATATACGAAGCATTTCATCTCCGTCGTCTTCGTAAGCAACTCCGCTACTTGCCGTTCCAGCATCCAATGTAATTCCTCCAGCGGATTCTACATTGATGGAATCAATAGCCGTACCATCGGATACTATATCTAAATCACCGTCAGCATTAGAGGCTATATATAATCCAGTATCCCTAAAATATAATTTAGCGTCGCTAGTAATCTGTGCTGCGGCTGAACTTAGGTATAATACAGTACCAGTAGCCTCGCCGTCAGATACAACCCTTAATGTAGCATCTACCCCACTGTTTGAGTTAGATACCTGTAGCAAGTCCTTATAGGTGCCTGCAATTGTCTGTCCAGTTAATGTAGCCATATTAATTACCTTAAATCAAATGTTTTCACGACTCTTGTCCCGCCAATCTTATCACGGCGCCTAGACCCAAATTTAACCATACTGTCCTGCCATTTCTTTTCGTGGACCATTGACATATTCATTGCCGTGGCCGCTACATTTGGATCATCTGAAGCCCCTGCTTTATCTATATAAAGTTTTGCCTTCACATATTCTATTAGGCTGGCGTGCATCGAATTGTCCAAGTCTGGATATACTGATAATCTTGTGCTTGCTGTAGTAGATAGAGCATTCGGCTCTGCATAATAATGGATTAAAATTCCGTTTGTTACAGCCTCATCGATTCCTTTCCAGTCTCCAGATTTAGAATGAACACTACTTGAGTCTGTACCTTTGGTGGTTACTAATGCAAGCTTATCCCCTACGATGAACCAGGCAATATCGGCTTCTGGGTGACTATGATTACTTGCCATTATGTTACATCCATTTTAAGTATTTCGTTATCAATTAGTCTTGGTACCTTTATATAGTCTCCAGCGGAATCCATAAAGTCCACCCTAAAAACCTTGTTAATATCTACAGAAGACCCAGTATCGGATAAATCATACCACATCTGATCGGCTACCGTAGTTGCCTTAGCGTATTCAACTTTAGTCCTATACATCCCAGCCTCCAAAAGGGCATCGTTAATCAAGTTTATTAAATAAGTTTCAGATGCTTGAGGAAAAACCTGCCTCACTCTACTGATAATGTTTTTTATAGTTAATCTTCTTACAGCCATAATTATGCCATGTCCTCCCAGTTATCCGAAACCGCATCCCAAGCCCCTACTAAATCAGTCGCTTCTTCCCAGATAGCTCCCAATGGACCCCAAGTTGTTTCTTCTGTTAATGCAACTTCAGTAAAAGTTGTTTCTTCTGTTAATGACACCTCAGTAAACGGCATTATTAAGCCCCCGCTATCATTTGCAGGCCTTTATCATAGTCAACTTGCAGTTTTGCTTGCTGTTTTTCAAGCCAAGTGTATTCTGTTGTTAACACAGACAGTCTCGCCTGTATTTCTTCTGCATATCCCCTTGCTTCAGATAAGGCAGAATTGATTTCCTTTACTCTCATATCACCAATAGATACCCATTCTGATAAATGAGCCTGTGCCCTGTTAATTTCTACACTCGCAATTGAGAGTGCGGATTTAGCCAACTCTATATCTTCAGATGATTGTGCACCAAAGGCATCGGTGGTTGCTGACGGTTGGTTTCCATTTATTATATCTGATACTTTGTCAAGCGCATCTTTTACTCTTGTTAACTGAGAGTTACTGGTTAAAAAGGTTTCCTCGTCGCCAAATATCGATTCTGTGGCTGATTCAAATTTATCAGCCGCTTCTTCCGCTTGATCTAACGCTGCCTTCATATAGGTCAGAGCTGTAGATATGGCTGTATTCCCAGACTTGGCACCTAATGCATTCTGAATAGCCTTAATAGACGCATATATAGGAACTAAATATTCAGCCTCGTCTGGAAACTTGGTTATAGCGCTATCGCCATATGCGACAGCTGGATAGGCAAGGGTCTGTACGGTAGCAGTCTGTGCATTGGTCGGAGTAGGAAACATATTCAAAGCATTACTGGTAATCCACCAGACTGGATCTGTTGCAGTCCCATATACCATTTCTTCACTATCTTGTGCTCTTCCGCTTAAATTTAACGGTATTCTTCTACAAGGCTGATCAATCGTTCCGTCATTCCGTACAACACCTAAAATTTCAGAGCCACCAATTGTTAGGGTGGTACTGCTGGCGTTTAGCGTATTAGATGTCGAATACATAGCCTTTTTCTGCTTAGGAATAACGCTTAGTATCTCCTTGCCACCATCAGTCAAGAACTGAGTTAATTCTGTTTGGGTAGGGGCGCTGCTACCATCAATAGATAGACTGGTAAGCCCCTCTACTTGTGCTTCAAAAGTAGCCATTAATACCTCTTGCTACTAACTTCTCTGCCAGTTTTTTTGGCATATTTTTTTGATGCCTTTTTCCCCTTTTCTGTATAGGGGAACTTTTTCTTACCAACTTTAGGCATATTAAACTCCTATTTATCGTTAGCTTAGTTTGCTTCTAATAAAACTAATGTCATAACATGACTTCCGTTATTAATCATTGTAGATGATACATTTAGTTGAGTTGTAATATCCGCTGTTCCGATATGTGTAGACACATAATCTTGAACATCTTCTGCTAACTTCCCATCAGAATCACCATCATCACTTGCTAAATTGCTTGTGTCATGAATAAAGACTTTACATTTTATAGCCATCTTATCTCCATTTTAACTGTTAAAAAAATCTTAGGGCTTTTGGGGATAGTCCTTTATACGACTATCCCCCACCTACCCAAAAGGTGTAATCCTTACGGATTATGATGTAGTAACTGCACCATCGGCTGCAGATGAACCAAACATATAATATGCTCCATGGCTAAAAGTGAATTCTAAAAAGTCGCCTTTTATTGCTGATGTACCTAAAATAACATTTGATACCCCAGTAGCTCCACTAGAACCTGGACCGTCATCGCTTGTGTCAACTTCAGTTTCGTTGACCTTACCGAAAATAATAGCGGTGCCAGCGGCAATTGTAATTGCCCCTGTCGGTGTGTTTTCTTCAACCCAGAATGTGTAGTTTGTGCCTTCTGCTGCTGTCGTAGCTGTTGGTAGCGTAATTGTATACGCTCCACCAGCGGAATCGAGCAAGAAGCCTTTACCACTATCTTCTACTGCTGTTAAAGTCACGGCTGCTGTTATCCTCTGATATGGTGCTAAATACCCACCAGCTCCACTGTTCTGTTCAATATATGCAGATCTCATTTCCTACTCCTATACGCCTTCTAAGTTATAGAGTGCGTGAGCTTCAGGAAGAGTAACTTCCAGACCAGCTTCGGTTAGAATCATATCTTTCCGAAGGTCTTCATCTGCGGCTTGAACATTGGTTTCGATTTGTGTGTCACGATTTACGCCATTACCAACAAGAGGTCGGTAAGCAACTTTACCCATATCAACTATACACATCATTCCACTGGCAATGCCACGGAATAGCGGTTCCTTCACAATGTGAAGGTCGCCGTGAATAGTTTCAAGGTTCATTACTTTATGACCAAATGCTCCTTCTCTCTGCTCCAGAGGAGCATTAAGTTGGACTTGGGTGCTAGCTGTAGACACATCAAGAAATCCTGTATTACCAACTTTATTCAGTTGAGTAACAACAGGAAGGCTTGCGAGAACCAATTTCTCAGCGGAACCGCCACGAGCTGGATCGAAGATTACTTCAAGATCGCCTAAGAATCTGTCGTATGTGAGCTCGGCTGCTGTCGATGAACGATAGTAGGGTGCACCAGATGAATACGAAAGTGCTGAATCATCAGCTACTGGGTTCGCATTTTTTACAATGTGTCCCACGATACCTTCACTATACTGGATGCTAGATACCCGTGCACGCTGACCAAACAGCATTGCACGCTCAATATCTACTTTATGTTCACGAAGCTTAAGAGCCCAAATTCTATCCCATTCGCTAGCGTATCCACGATAGCGAGTTGCGATAGATGTGTTCGACATTTCAGCGCTAGTCTTGAAGATTTGGGTGTACCCAAAGTCATCTTCGATTTCGTTAGCCCAGGCGTCTGGTGATCCTGTTCCTTCTGCGAATGCCGTACCAACTACTTGGCAGGGATCATTATCAGCAAGAACATTGTACCCGCTTACATTTGTGTTTGATACATCGATGATTCTCCCAGTAAATGTAGATGTTGCCCCAGCGTCGGTAACTGCACTGTCAACTCTTACGAGTGTCTGTGCCCAACCTGCGGTCGAATCTACAGTATTTACTGAAAAGACCATACCTTTTATCAGCCAGTCAATACTAGCTGAACCGTCATCAACAACAAAAGCGTAAGCTGTTCCAGCACTAACCGCAGAACCGCCATTCACAGCAGCACCAAGACTAAAGTTCCTGCTTGACCAGTCAACCTTTGAGCGGTTTTCTAGAAAGCGGAAAATTGGATCGTCTGTAGCTGCTTTTGCTACCTTAGAAAGGTATACAAAAAACGGTGATTCTTCAGGTGATAGTTCTGCAACCCGATCAGAGAAATCGTATAATCGTCTTTGATCAGGAGCTTGTCCCACACCAGCGGAGGTTGCTGCTTCTGTTACATTGCTTGTAAGCATTGTACCTATTTTGTAAGCCATTATGTCTCCTTAATTTGGAAAATAACCTCTTATGGAAGTCTGCCTTGCTTAGAGGCTGACAGAACACGGTCAAACACTTTATCGTCATCGGTGACGACTTGAGCTGGTTGACCTTGCAACACTCCCGCTGATTGCGGTATCTGTTGCACTGCCTTCACAGCATCAATTGATGTTTGCCCCCGAACTGGAGCCCCATGGACATCTTTCCATAATTTTACGAGGTTTCCTAACCCCACCGCCTCTTTTGGCTGCGCCGACCATTCTAAAAACTGAGAAACTTGATTGTCGCTCATACTGTGTTTAGATCGTAGCTCATTAACGGTAGCGTTTAGGAATTGTCGTTGTTGCGTATCGGCCTCACGCTGTGCGAACTCACTCCGAATTTGATTCACAGCAGACCCAACGGTCTCCTGCTCTTTCGTAACTCGGTGCTTATACGACGGCGAATCTGGCTTGTAATACGCATCCCAAGGGTTAAAGTCGTTCTCGTCCAGTTGAGCTGTTTGCTCTGATGCACCATTAGGATTTGCAATTTTATCTTGCAATACCTGAACTAAATCTGGACGACTTTCAAGAAGGTCTCCAATAGGCTCCAATTTTTTCAGTCGATCAACCTCTGATTGAGATCTATCGTACATTGATTGAAACTTTTTTGTTTCCCCTTCCCAGTCTGGTCCTTGTTCAAGCACCATTTCAGCAACCTCCGCTGGTTGAGCGGCAGATTCCTGATAGGACTCCTGTTCTAATGATGTGTCCTGTTCGGCGACAGTATTTTTGATTAACTCGGATTCGTTTGACATTAGTCTTAAACTCCTTCTAAGATATCTCTAGGCTTTTAGAGCTTGACCGAGGCGATCTGCTTCACGCCTCAATCTCTCTGCTTCGAGCTTTACCTTGTTTTGCATTTTGTTGGATTCAACCCTTCTATCCGCTTTGGCATCTGAAGATATTTCAGAAAGCCTTGTTTTCAGTTTTTCAACTTCGACACGCTTTCTGTCACTTACAGATTCCCTTCGGGCAGTTTGCAAGTCCCCTTGCAAATTTTTCACCTGACCTTGTAGGCCTTGTATTTGTTGTGTTAGTTGCTGTTTTTCATCCATTCTAGATAAGATTCCTTCCTTGTCGAAAATCTCTGGATTTTTCTTAAGCACTTCTATTCTGTCTACAATGCCCAACTGATAAGCTTCTAGGTATACACCTAATTCCGCCCACTTGCTAGTTGGTAGTGTAGAGCCAGGTTCAATTCTTATATCATGCTGATCAAGCTTATAACGATCTTTGGCAATATCTAATATTGGCTCTGTTTTGTCGTCATATAAATTGACAGTAGCTTCCTTTAAATTATTATTTGGCTGGGCAATCCTAAACATTTTCTGAAATGTGTAATGCCCCTTTGCGTAATTATATAAAACTTTACCAAGCTTGTTTATGCTGAACTCAATGTCTCTTAACTTGGATTTTGGTCTTTCCTGACCCAAGGCCATCATTCTTTCTGTCCCTCTTACCGTCTCTGGGGCTTTTTCAGCAAACCCGTGCATCATTTCTGGTAATCCAAAAATGAAGTCTATATAAAACTCACACTGCTGGATAAGCTTATAGAACTCACCAGCCAACGGTTGTGGGGCTGGAAAGTGCGGTTCTCCTTGAGATGAATCAACCTCAATAACCGCATTTGGATTAGCCCAGTCCTTTTCAAGCTGGTTTAAGTCTTCTACGCTTCCTAAAGGTACAAGTAGTTTTAACCCCGCTGACGCCTGTGCGTGAGATATGGCAAGAGACCAGACCTTGTTTAATAACCTTTGCATAGGCCTCGCCCTAGACACATCCGATTTTGGATACGGGCTTTCCGTCCATACATTAGGCAATGGAATTATTGGATAAATATCTGTATTTAACACAGACTCATATAAAACAATCTCACCTATAGTAGCACATACCTTAACCCTGTTTTGAGGCACCTCTACAATTTGGACAACGCCGTTTTCAATCAAATCAGAGCTTTCTTCCATATACCTCTGAATATCAACATCGTTAAAAATGTATTCCTGACCAGTGGAAGTATCAAGCACCCTATAAAAAGGAACCTTGGTCTTATAATATCTTTCTAAAATCTGGTACTTTCTAAATTCAAACTGATCTAAATATTGAGCTTCAGACGGAGTAAATACCTGCATTGAATTTTTGTTTCTTGCCGACGGATAGTCTTCTTCTCTATATGCCGACAGGCTATCAATCAATGGCTTTATCTCTTCCCCAGTCTCTGGGTCTTCATCTATCCCAAGTTCGGGATAGAGGGCGATAACTTGCTCGCCTGTTAATATCGTAGACAATATGATGCTCTCGGCGTCCGCAAACCAACGATCTCTCGAAGATGGCGGAACATATACCCTGAATGGATTAACATTGGTAAACTTGACATCGCCCCTCCCGAAATCTGCTTCGGTATCAATATACACATAAAGATATCCTAGTCCAGAGATGGCGTAGTCGTGTATTGCCTGCTTCATTTGAGCGTCTCCAATAGAAATATCCCATACAAATCCAAGTATAGTCCTCCAAATACTGGATATTTGAACATCAGAGTCTTCCCTCGGAGTGATAGTGAAGGTAGGCGGTCTAGATGTCAGTGTGGCTTTTAGCTTCTCAACAGCAGGGGAGATTCTGTCCATCGGGACATCTGCCTGATTCCTGCTTTTTAATTCATCTGATTCGCTAGAAGTAAAGTGGTTCCCAAGATAAAAATCAACATCTTTACGAGCTTCACTATCCCAATCGGCTCTAGCATCACGCCAGCGACGATATAAGTCCTGATTGTACTCGGCTCTTGGGTCCATTTCCATATAGTTATACTCTCATTGATTCTTTAGCTTGATTGCTTAAAGCTTCAAGCTGATCGTTTGTAACAACACTTATCTCGTCTTTGCCAATTTCATATGGGTCAATTGTCCCAGCGTCTACCATAGCGTCGTAAGGCGTCCATTGTTGTTTTGACTTATACTTTGGAGCCATCCATTTGTACATATCTGGCCCATGATCTACATAAGATGCATATTCATACTGATCCATATCTAACTGTTCCATCGCTGGTTGATGGTATGTCTGGTCTCCTCCTGGCATTGGCGGTTCCTGCGGTCCGCTCTCTGGTCCAGACATTGGTGGCTCTACTGCTCCGCCTTGTTGGTATGTGTCGACATATCCGCCACCTCGCATACCAATTGCCTGTTGAACCTGTTGCGCTCGTTGCATTTCTTGCATTGCGGCCATTGCCATTAATTTTTGCATTTCGTCGCCCTGCTTAGACTTTTCTCCGAATACGGACAAGACATCATTCATTTGTCCTCCATTTTGATAATTCATAACCTCTCCTCCGTTTTGATATCCATTGATATAACCTCCTTCTTGGCGGGCGGAGCCCGTTGGCATCCTCCAGCCGTGTTCTTGTCCATGAGCCCGATGTGCTGGTATGCTCCAGCTCATTAACTCACGGGCTTCTGGTGTATAATACTCGTATGGATCGACCCACTGTTGACTTAAGGGGTCTCGCACCAGACCCTCTTCCCGATATTCGCTTATCTCTTTTTTCTTAGCTTTGTAGTCCTCCACCTCCAAATCCCCCACTTTCAAAAAAACCTTAAGCCAGTCTGTTTTTTCTTTCCCTTCTTCTCCCCCTGCAATGTCAAATTCTTCTGTGGCAATATCTACTCCATATTTATCTTTCATCTTCTCATAGATATCACCCCCTGGGGCGTTGATCATATACCTGACATGATCTTTAAGCCTCATCTGTTCATCGTGTGACCATTTGCGTTCTTCGGGTTCGGGTTCGGGGGTAGCGGTTACCCCCATAAATGGCTGTTCCCCTAAGCTTTCAACTGCATATTCTTTTTTAGACGAACCTTCAGGCTCTGGGCTACTATAAAAATCTTTTGCAGTATAGGCTTGTGGCGATAGCGCATCCATAAGGTTTACCTGCTCCCCTTCACGAAGAGGCAGATTAGGCGTACTTACAACCTCTGGGTTTTCAGAAATAAATTCCTGTGACTGCCTTCGGTTTCTTACAAAATCAAATAATTGATCCGAGGTTTTGTCAAATTGCTCATCAGACAATTCAGAAAATCTCTGCTTATCCCCGAACAGACTTTTAAGATCTGAATATTTTTCGGCCATTCCTCCCATGAGCCCACTAATGAGTCCACCTTCCTGATATCCCATAGGAGACTTAGCAGTCTCTAACAGCGCCGTATTACTAAGCCTGTCTATATTGTTTAGCATCTGTAATTTTTCTGGGCCAATCTGATCCGCAGCGTCTTTTCTAATAACAAATTCACCTGGTGTAAGCATTGCGGGTACGGTATCTGTGTTTTGCTCTATCACTTCTCCGCCGTCAGCCATTCCTTGAAATTTTTCATCCCAATATTTAGATTTTTCTTTCTCATCCTCTTTTTTGCCAGCCCAATGTGCTTGTAACCATAAATCTTTTGCGTCTCCGCTCTCCAGCGCTCCTTTGATTAATTTTTCAGTCGCAAGGGGATTCTGTGCAAAATTTGCTAATAACAACTCCTCCTGCTGTTCTGTGCTCAGTCCCATAGCATCAAATCCAATTTTAGGGTCTTGCATTCCCTCTTGGCTTAGCCAGTCGGGAACTTCCCCCTCTAAATCCCAGTATATTTTAGCAAGCCTATTCCTGGCTGTCAGTCCACTGGCTTGTCCATATTTTCCAGTCTTAGGATCTTTATAGGTCTTTTCAAATTGAAAAAATCCCCTACCAGGACCCTCACCGCCGCCTTCGGTAACTTGGACAACATCCCTATTGTCAGACTCTATGGTCCCAATCTGCTTTATAAGACTTTCAACCTGTCCCGATTTGGCGCCATAGCGCTTTTGGAACCAGTTCCTTATGGATGACGGCTCCACCTTGCCCCCATCCTGATAACTTCTATAGTATGTCATTTTTCACTAAATCTTTGGGTATATCAACGGTCTATGCTTTCTTCTGGGGGTTTCCGTTGAATTAACCCGTCTAATCTAAACGAGCTAATGAAAATACCAAACCTTATTTATTAAATTTTTGCACCAGTAATCCAGTTGTATACTTTGCTCATTGGACGGTTGTTCAAAGTCTCAAGTTCGGCATCAAGATCGTCCATTTTAATTTTTTTGCTCCTGGGCGGTCTGGCATAGTAATCTGCATAATAGAGCGCATCGAGAATGTCGTCATGCCTTGGCTTCGGATGTTCAAACACTTCGTCCACCAATTCAGTCATTTCTTCTCTAACATATAATTTTTTACTGTTTATCATTGGACCAAGCGATGTTTCAAGCCTGTCTTGCTTTTTTATACCAGGTGGGGGCTTAACCCCTTTGAATATCCCAGGCATTAGTCTTCTTTCGGTTGCCGACAGTCTAGTGACCATATCCCTGACCATTTCCTGCGCAGCCACCGTTTCAATCGTTACTCGCTTAACTGGGTGATATTTCTTTGTCATTTCTATAATTTTAAGCGGAACATCGAAAGTTGGTATTCTTTCTCTGAAATATTCCAAAACATACCGATTATTGTTTGAATCAACGGCAACAACCAAGATAACCTGATAGTCCGAGGTCTCTGAAGCGGTTGCGGCTAAATCAACGCCTATATATACATTAACTGGAATTGCGTTATCCCTGTCTGCAATGTATCCAAATTTGTTTTCACACTTATATTCATACGCATGGTGTTGTATGCGGTCAATCTTGAATGCCGCAGAGCCGATGTCTCTAGCATCGTTCATATACTCCTGAGCAAACTTGTTTACAAGACCAGCTCCGATAAACTCTTTTTTCTTCGTTTTCAACTTTGCAAGAGGAAACTGATCCGCCCAAGCTGGTTCTCCGTCCATGATGGCTCGCATAAAGGTCAGATCCCAAGTATAGCTTGTCCCATTTTTCTTTGCTTTGTTATATCCGTCGCATATCATCTGTAAAAAGCTATCAAAGTGTACGATGGTCCCAGAAAGCCATATCCAGCCTTCATTACCTGGTGTTTCCTCTAAAGCAGGATAAACCGTCGAAACTACCCATTTTTTGATCTCTGCTCTTCTTTCTGGTGTTTTTGTGTTCAACTCAGACTCAAAGTCGTCTAAAATGATGCCAGTATACCTGACATCCACCTCTGCACGACCCCTCAGCCTCTGGTTGGTACCCTTCGCTATGATCCTGTCCCCTTTTGCAGTAACTAAATCTTTTTCTGTCCACCTTTTGCCAATGCTACCGCCATCAAGGTTTCCGAAATAATGTTTGATCATCTTGTTTTCTTCAAAGTGCTGGCGAATATATTTTATGTGATCAATGGACTGACCCTGTTCTTCGGACACCCAAGCGAAGAAATGTTGCTCATCTTCTCCAGAAAAGCAAAATTTGTGCATAATTGCTGCTTTTGCCAGAATTGACTTACCAAACCCACGGGGAAGTATATTACAGATTCTTTGCCCAGGAACGGTGGATATCAACTTTTGGGCAACGGTGTGGTGAAATTGCGGGGATTTGCTCTTTTTCAAAAAATCTTTCGGTAAAAACGCCCTCCCAAAGAAAATAAGGTCTTTATACGCCCTTTGTAAAACCTCGTCCTTTGCAGCCATTACAGATGGCGGCATAGTTATGTTGAAGTCAGCCTTTTTCATATATGCTCCTTGTCGCTATAACTCCAATAATAGCAAAGCATACGGCGATAATAGGAGTCCACATCGGAGAGTCTTTCAAACCCCACGCCGCTAAAACACACAGTATTACTTTTAAAAAGCCTATGATATATTTCCACGGCACCTAACCTATTTCCTCTCCCCGTGAATGTACGAATGCCAATATCCTTGCGGTCGTCTAGCTCCAAGCCCTTCTTCAAACTCCATTCTTTCTCTCCACTGGCTCATAACTTCGGTCTCCTTTGCTGGTTTCCCGTGTTTTGAGTCCCACCAAGAGACCTCTGGATATCCAGCGACCTTTCCTTTTATAAACCTGTTTGGATGCAGGTCGTGTTTAAACTTTGATGACCAGTGCTCTCCTTTTCCAGCTGGTATTTCCTCTCCAGCTTCATAGGCGCCTTTATAGTCATAGTAATGTAGCGGGTCTTCTGGGTTTTCGCCGTAATCGTGGATTTTTAAAACATCTTTCCACCACCCCTTAAATCCTTTTTTCTTTTTTTCTTGTTGGTTTCCGTTCACGCTTGGCTCCTTCCCCTCTTATATGACATAATTAACCTCTCCTCATCTTTGTTTCTTTGGATAACTCGGATAGGATAGTCTGTTTACACTTATGAGCAACCCTTGCAAAGTAGTTTTTCCTTTCCATATCTGGGAAAATCGTCATAATAAGTAATCGAACCAGAATCAGCGACATCTTTATAATATTTAGTGTCATAACAACGATGGCACGAAGGACAAAACTTAATCGTTCTATCAGTGATCTTTCCATCCCAAGTTGAATCGTCCCTACTTTCTACCTTAGAATCACGACTTGTCGACTGTTCCGATGTCGTTTTCGTCTTTAAGGGCTGTCCTTTCTTCAAATTCCTTCAACCTTTCCTTGGTGAATCCAGTGAATGTCTGTCCCAGCACAGAAAGCGTCTGGGTTTTTTCCTTTGGCATCATGCCCCTCAGCTCGGCAGCGAGCT
>TARA_R110002153_G_scaffold266368_2_pt1 | contig 12826 bp, 10 predicted proteins | sample TARA_R110002153 | Tara Oceans TARA_R110002153 (sample SAMEA4398193) | marine metagenome | biome: Polar Biome; feature: [SRF] surface water layer (ENVO:00010504); material: water (ENVO:00002006), including particulate matter (ENVO:01000060) such as... | depth 5 m
AATCGAACAAATTATCGAAGACGTAGAAGAAAAGGATCTTGTTATTGAATCAGAGGTTGAAGTTTCTGAGGAGACTGAAGTCACTGAACAAGAACAACCCTTATCTAATGCAGTCTTAGACGTGCTTCTTGGTGAGGCCAAGAAGAAAAATGAAGAGGAAGAAGACTCTGATGAAGAGGACGAATCCGAAGATGAAGATGAAGAATTAGAAGAAGCTACTGAGGAAGACGAAGAAGATTCAGAAGAGGACGAGGAAGAAGTTTCCGAAGCCGCTGATGATGATGAAGATTCAGAAGAGGACGAGGAAGAAGTTTCCGAAGCCGCTGATGAAGAGTCTGACGAAGAAGAAGTCGAAGAAGAAGAATCCGATGAGGATGAAGATTCTGAAGACGAAGTTGAATTGCCTGAAGTTAAAACTAAAGCTGGTATTCTTGCTGCAAGTTTTGACGTTCTTAAGGGAATGAAAAAATCAAATCTAGTTGCGGCTTACGAAGCAATTAACATGAGTGAAGACGAAGGAGAAGTAGAAGTTCCTAAGACTAAAGCTGACATCATCAATGCGATGTATGGTCAACTTAAGGCTATGAAAAAGGAAAACCTACAAGCTTCTTTTAAATCAATCGTGTCGTCATGCGGTGTGCACGAAGAAACTGAAGCGGATTCATTCGCTGAAGATCTTAAAGTGCTCGCTGAAGCAGACAAGGATTTGACTGAAGACTTCAAAGCAAAAGCTTCTGTCTTATTTGAAGCAGCTATCGCTGATAAGGTTAATGGAATTCAAGAATCATTGGAAGCACAATATGCAGAAGATCTTTCCGAAGAAGTCGCTTACGTCCGTGAGTCACTTGTAGAGAAGATTGATGGATATCTTTCATATGTAGTTGAATCCTTTATCGAAGAAAATCAAGAGTTTGTTGATAACAAGCTTCGCACTGAGATCACAGAAAACTTTATGGACGCGCTTCAGGGTGTATTCACTGAGCACTATATCGAAGTTCCTGATTCTAAAGTTGATCTTGTAGATGAACTTTCTGAAGAAGTTGCTGAGATTAAAGAATCTCTTGCGAACACTGAAGCTGAGAAGAGCGAACTTGCACAGCAAGTAGAAACTCTTCAACGTGAAAAGGTTATCGCTGAAGCATCTTCTGATTTGGCATCTACACAATCTGGTAAACTTGCTTCACTCGTTGAAGAAACCCAGTTCGTAAATGTTGAAACATTCGCAGCTAAAGTAGCAACAATCAAAGAAGGATTCTTTAAAGAGTCTAAGGAAGAAGTTCTATCGGAAACAGTTGAATCCTCAACAACCGAAACACAAACTATCGTTGAAGGTGCAGCACCTGCAAACGCTAAACTCCCTAAGAGTATGGCTAAGTATGTACAACACCTTTCTCGATTCAAATAAACCCAATCAATCTACATTCTAACAACTAGAAAAGGAATTATTAAAAATGTTTAACGCAGAAACAGAAATGAAAAAATGGGCTCCAGTGCTTGATCACACTGACGAAGCACCTATCACAGATAGCTACAAGAGAGCTGTAACAGCTAAACTCCTCGAGAACACAGAAATGTCTCTTAAGGAACAAAATGTTGCATCAAGCTTTGGTTCTCTTCAAGAAACAAATGTAAATACTAGTTCGGTCACAGCTTTTGATCCAGTACTTATCTCTCTTGTACGCCGTGCAATGCCAAACCTTATCGCTTATGACGTAGCAGGTGTCCAGCCAATGTCTGGTCCTACTGGTCTTGCTTTCGCAATGAAAGCTAAGTATGGTAACGATGCTTCTATCACTAACTCACCTGCAGTTGCTGGCCAACCTGAAGCCCTCTTCAACGAAGCTGATACAGACTTCGCTGGTGCAGGTACACACGCTGGTGCACTCTTCGATTCTCCTGAGTCTGGTATCACTACTGGTACAGGCATTGGCACTCTTGCTGCTGAAACAGATGTTACGCTTAACGATATGGGATTCACCATTGACAAAGCTACTGTTACAGCTAAGACTCGTCAGTTGAAAGCAGAATACTCGATGGAGCTTGCGCAAGATCTTAAAGCAGTTCACGGCCTTGACGCCGAATCTGAATTGGCTAATATCTTGAGTGGTGAAATCCTTGCTGAAATCAATCGTGAAGTTATCCGCTCGATGGTAATCACCGGCAAGCGTGGTGGAGTTGGTGCTACTGAAGCATTCGACTTGGTAGCTGATGCAGACGGCCGTTGGGCAGTCGAGAAGTTCCAGTCACTTATCTTCCAAATCGAAACTGAAGCTAACAAGATTGCTCTTGACACACGTCGTGGAAAAGGTAACTTCGTTATCTGCTCAAGTAATGTAGCTTCTGCTTTGGCAGCCGCTGGTAAACTTACTTTCGGTGGTGAAGGTCTCAATGTAGATTCAACTGGTAACACATTTGCTGGTCTCCTTAATGGACGCCTTAAAGTATATGTAGATCCTTATGCATCTACAGAATACGCAACAGTTGGTTATAAGGGCGATAGCGCTTATGACGCTGGTATGTTCTATTGCCCATACGTACCACTTACTATGGTCCGTGCAGTTGGTGAAAATAGCTTCCAACCTAAGATTGCTTTCAAGACTCGTTATGGTCTTATCGCTAATCCAATCATCGGCGCTGTCGATGGTATCGGTGCTGCTAACTCTAATCCTTACTACCGTACATTCCGCGTTAAGAACATTAACGTTGGTGGACAAACCTAGGTTTTATACTAACTAATCTTAAAGAGGAGTTCTTCGGAGCTCCTCTTTTTTTGCGTTATAAATAGATATATGAGTGGAAACAATCTAACATCGAATATTAACATGCTTTCTCCTACAGGGTTTAAGCTCACGATCAATCGTGAAAAGTTTGCAAACACCGAGTTCTTTATTACATCCTTTGGTATTCCTTCTGTTTCGTCGTCAGAGATTCAAACTAATTTCCGCGGAGGGATAGGCTACACGCCCGGTGAGTCAAGGACGTTCGATGCTCTGACGTTACGCTTTGCGATTGACGAAGACATGCATAATTACACCGAGATGTTCAATTGGATAAAGGCAAATAGCGAAGGTTTAGAAAGACACGATATGATTTTATCGGTTATGTCAAGTCACAACAACGTGAATAAACAATTCCAATTTAAAGACTCGTTCCCAACATCATTAAGCGGAGTAGAGTTTAGCACTCAAAGCAGCGAGGTTGAATACCTACAGGCAGACGTAACATTTAGATACAACGAATTCGTGATTATTAAATAGTTATAAATAATTTTATATTATGATTAACTTGGAACAAATCTTAGAAATGTGGAAGAGAGACGGTGTTTTAGATGACATTTGTCTTGACGAAGAAACGATTAAATCTTCAAAGTTACACGCGAAATACCTTGAGCTTTTCTCTATGGCAAAGCTACACCTGAAGAAAAGGGAAATGGAATTTGATTCCACTAAAAAGGATAAGTGGCTTTACTTTAATGCTAAGATGTCTAAAGAAGACATGGATAAAAGAGGCTGGCAATATGATCCATTCGATGGTATGACTAAACCGTTGAAGTCAGACATGGATATGTACTATTCCACTGACACAGATCTTGTGCGAATTAGAGCACAGATCGATTATCAGAAAACTATTATTGACACCCTTGAAGAAATCATGGGAAATATTCGTTGGAGGCATACACACATCAAGAATATTCTCGACTTTAAGAAGTTTACATCCGGAATATAATGATATTTGCTCGAAAGAAAGACGAATCTAAAGTTGTACTACAGTCCGACGATAGTGGTATACTAATGGAGCTCAGCGAGTTCTTTACTTTCTATGTTGAAGGCTATAAGTTTATGCCAGCATACCGCAACAAGATGTGGGATGGGAAAATTCGTTTATACGATTCACGCTCACAAACAATACCTTATGGTTTAATGAAGCGAGTGGCTGAGTTTTGTTACGAAAGAGGGTATGAACTTAAACATGATGATTCTCTAAAGAACGTTAACTTTCACGAATCGGTGGATCTGAAAAAGTTTATCGACGATCAAGTGATTACCGTGAATAACGGAGAAGTTATTACACCACGCGATTATCAGCAAGACGCCTTTATACACGCAGCACAAAACAAAAGGTGCATTCTAATATCGCCTACTGGTTCGGGCAAGTCGCTTATTATTTACATGTTATTGCGACATTACTTAGAGAACGAGATGGATAAAAAGGTTTTGGTTGTAGTACCTACTACGTCGTTGGTTGAACAGATGTATAAGGACTTTGAACAATACTCGTTAAAGGATGCTGAGTTTGATGCAACTGAAGATGTTCACCGTATTTATTCAGGTAAAGAAAAGATCAACTTCGAGCATTCAGTGGTAATTACTACATGGCAAAGCGCGATTAAACTGCCTGCATCGTGGTTCTTACAGTATGGTATGGTTATAGGCGATGAAGCACACACCTTTAAAGCTAAGAGTTTGACCACAATCATGAATCGTCTGACTAACGCAGAAGTGCGTGTAGGTACTACTGGTACGATCGACGATGCGGTTGCGAACCAAATGACATTAGAAGGTAACTTTGGTCCCATCTATAAAGTGACAACGACGAAGGAATTGATTGATTCAGACACACTGGCACAACTTGAAGTACAATGTTTAGTATTAAAATACTCTGATGAATTGAAGAAACAGTGCAGAGGACTTAAATATCAAGATGAGATTGACTTTATCGTAAGTCATGAAAAACGCAATCGCTTTATTGTGAATCTTACATGTGATCAACAGGGGAATTCATTAGTGCTATATAACTTAGTTCAAAAGCACGGTAAGCCACTATATGATATGTTTACTGAAAGATTAAAGGGCACGGGTCGCAAAGTATTCTTTGTGTCTGGAGCAGTGAATGCCGAAGAGCGTGAAAGAATACGAGCTGTTACTGAAAAAGAGAAAAACGCAATCATCGTTGCGAGTGTGGGTACCTTTAGTACGGGTATAAATATAGTTAACCTGCACAATATAATGTTTGCTTCTCCTACAAAATCACAAATAAGAGTTCTCCAATCAATCGGGCGGGGATTACGCAAAACAAAGGATAGCAAGGGTACAACAATATATGATTTGGCAGATGATCTTGCTTGGAAGAAGAAGAAAAACTACACGCTGAATCACGCTATTGAGCGTGTTAAGATTTATGCAAGAGAGAAGTTTAACTATAAAATACATGAAGTGCCACTATGAGTGAATTTAAACCATCAGAAGAGCTTACACAGTATTTAAACGAGTGGGGAATTATGAGCTATCGTTTAGTCGATGGTTCCTATGTCATTGCTGAAGAAGTGGATCATGATGAAGAAAATAACATTCTGTATATTGCTGGTGCACTGGAGTTAAACACTGATATAAATACTGGTAAGGGCTATTTTAAACCGTGGCTTGATTCTGAAGATGATGAACTTATTCAATTGGTCGGAGATAAGATCTTAGCTAGATCAGAAACTCCAATGAAGTACAAGTCTCATTACCATAAGTATTATCTACTACAACAAGTTAAGATTAACCTGAGTGAAGAAGAGATAGATGATGTATTAAATCAAATATCTAATCCTCTAGTTGATAATTTAGATTATTCAGAAGGTGATGATGGATATGATGAAGATTGGGGAATGGGATTTAACCAACCTCTATCTGATATCCATAAGGAATGGAGAAGTAAATTTAAGGATAACTAAATTACCCTTATTACCCTTTGTTTGTATTTAATTATTATACCAAATAGTGGGACAGTTGTACACCCTAAAGTGCTGATTATTGTCACTTTTATTCTTATATTTTGTTGTGTACAAGATACTAAAAACATGTTATAATAGATATTAAATTATGGAACAGAACACTCCCAAGAAAAAACTAAAGCCAAGAGAGAGACCACACTACGTAAATAACAAAGAGTTTTCTCAATCGGTTGTTGACTACGTTACAAGTGTAAACGAGGCCCGCGAGAAAACAGAAGACGAACCTATCATCACTGAATATATCGGTAGATGTTTTCTTAAAATCGCTGAAGGTCTATCACATAAACCAAACTTTGTAGGATACACTTACCGCGAAGAAATGGTTATGGACGCAGTAGAAAATTGTATTAAAGCAATTATGAACTACGACGTAAAGAAAGCAACACGTACAGGATTGCCTAACGCCTTTGCATACTTTACTCAAATTACGTACTTTGCGTTTTTACGCCGTATCGCAAAAGAAAAGAAGCAGCAAGATATTAAAGAAAGGTATATGGACCACGCTGGTGCAAGTGCCTTTATGGATGTCGGTGATCACCCTGACTCAAACAGTATTGTGGATCGAGTACGTTATAAGTCACAGCAGTTCCGAACACGTGACGACAAGATTAAAGAATTTGGTAAAGTACTAAAACGGAAAACACGAGCGAAAAAGAAAATCGTTGGTGGCTTGGAGAACTTTATTTAGTATATTATGCAGATCGCGATCTTGAATGACACACACTGTGGTGTTAAAAACGGTTCTGATATCTTTCTAGATTATTCAGACAAGTTCTATAGTGAAATCTTTTTTCCGCATCTTGTGGAAAATGGTATTACCAATATTTTGCACCTTGGTGATTACTTTGAGCATCGTAAGTATGTCAACTATAAGGTCCTTAAACATAACTATGAAAGCTTTATTTCAAAGTTGTACGAGTACGATATTCACATGGATATCATTCCTGGAAACCACGACGTATACTACAAAAATACAAACGAGCTAAATTCAATTGAAACAATTCTGAAACAGTATTCTGACCGTATTCATATTCACATGAATCCTGTTGTAAAGAAGTATGATGAATTGGATGTTGCTCTAGTCCCTTGGATGTGTGCTGACAATAGAGAAGAGTGCATGGACTTTATTTCTACCGCCAATGCTCCTATACTTATGGGGCATCTAGAGTTGGGTGGTTTTAAACTCATGGCTAATGCACCTATCAAATCTCACGGAATGGGTATGGAACTCTTTGATCGGTATGAGGCAGTCTATTCTGGTCATTACCACACCAAGAGTACACAGGGCAATATCACTTATCTTGGTACACAATACGAATTGACTTGGTCAGACGCAGGAGATCCAAAATACTTTCATGTTTTAGATACATCTACACGTGAACTCACACCTGTGCGTAATACCAATGTACTTTTTCAGAAGATCTATTACGATAGCGATGCTGAGCCAACGCTCGATAAGGAACTAATCGAAAGTACATACATCAAAGTTATAGTCGCGAACAAGAAAGATCTTTACGCGTTTGATAAGTTCATGGAAAGATTATACGATCTTGATCCGCACGAAGTACGAATCATTGAAAACTTCGATGAATATGCTGGCAACAATGTTGAAGACGAGGCAGTACAAGTAGATGACACTCCTACTCTGCTCAATAGTTATATCGATGCTACAGAAACAAATTTAAACTCCAATATACTCAAAAAGATGATGCAAGAGCTCTTCACTGAAGCTCAAGCAATAGACACTATATAATGCTAACATTCCGCAAACTCACCTGGCAGAATTTCCTTTCAACGGGGAATACTGAATCAACTGTTTATTTAGACCGTGATCCATCAACACTTATTGTTGGTGCAAATGGCGCTGGTAAATCTACAATGTTAGACGCACTATCCTATGCGTTGTTTGGTAAACCACACCGCAGTATCAATAAGCCTCAGTTGGTTAATTCGATCAACAATAAAGCGTGTCTAGTGAGTGTCGAATTTGAAGTTGGTAATATTAAATATCGCATCGTTCGTGGTATGAAGCCCAACATCTTTGAAATTTATCGTAACGGCAAGCTCCTTAATCAGGAATCGCATAGTCGCGACTATCAGAAGGTTTTAGAACAAAATATTCTTAAGCTGAATCATAAGTCTTTTCATCAGGTTGTTGTACTTGGCTCAAGTAATTTTATTCCCTTTATGCAATTACCGTCGTACCAGCGGCGGAACGTGATTGAGGACCTACTCGACATTGGTATATTCACAAAAATGAATGGTGTACTTAAGGAGAAGACAAATCTTCTCCGCAGTCAAATGGGTGATGCCGATCACCAGCTCGAATTACTTAAGGAAACCATTAAGCTACAGAACGAGCATTTGGTTGAGCTAAAAAGGATTGATACTACTCAAGAGTCGAAACGTAAAAAGGAAGTAACTCGTATTGAAGACGAGATCCGCGAAATCGAAGGCAGCAGCGCTTCTTTACAAACCGTGTATGATAGCGAATTTGACGGTGCCACTCAAGCGTATAAGGATAACCAATCTAAAAGACACGGTTTAGAACTTGAAAAGAGTAGTCTTAAGACTAAAATGGATGCGGTCGTAGATGAAGCAAAGTTCTACGATAACAATAACACGTGCCCAACCTGCGCTCAAGATATTTCAGCTCAACTGAAAGGCGATAAGAACACCGCGTGTAAGCATCAGGCCAAGACTTTAAGCGATGCCTACTACATTGTAAAAGACGAAATTACACAAATCGCCTCTGCCGCGGATGATCTGTATCAGAAAGTAGTTCACTTAAACGAGGTTAATTCCAGTATCCGCCAAAACGGTGTAAAAATAGCTGGTCTACGCGGAAGAGTGGAGTCTTTAGAAGAAGTTGTTGAAATTCAAGATACGAAAGAAGCTGAAGAAAAGCTTAATGGTGACCGTGAAAAACGTGAAGGCCTTACCACACTGAGAGCAGAACAATCTAAAGTGAGTTCGTACCTTGATGCTATTGGCGAACTTCTACGCGATACTGGTATTAAAACTAAGGTTATCCGTCAGTATCTGCCCGTGATGAATAAGCTAATCAACCAATACCTACAAGTTCTTGACTTTTTTGTGTTGTTCAACTTAGACGAATCATTCAACGAAACTATCAAGTCTCGTCACCGTGATGAATTTACGTATGCATCCTTTTCTGAAGGAGAGAAACAACGGATTGACTTAAGTCTGCTTTTCGCGTGGAGACAGATTGCACGAATGAAGAATTCAGCTAATACGAATCTCCTTATTCTTGACGAAACATTCGATTCAAGTATGGACGCTGATGGTGTAGATAATTTACTTAAGATCCTATACACTCTTGGCGATGAAACTAATGTATTCGTCATCTCGCACAAACAAGATTTACTTGAAGGTAAGTTCCCGCGGAAGATCGAGTTCGAAAAGGTAAACAACTTTAGCCAAATCAAAAAAGATGGACCACTATAAGAAAGATCTCGCTAATAATATAATCGCACTCGCGTACACGCGCTCGCAGGCAGACCCAAAACATACCGACAACTTCCTCTTCAAGAATTACTTTAAGAATAGTCTCGCACCTGCCTTTAAAGAGCAGTATGGTATAAAGCTTAGATACAACTCATATAAGGGTATAATTAAGCAGGTGAACGTGGCTATTGCACAAGAGGCTGGTAATCAATAGATTACATAAGTAGTTGGCAGTTAACAACCTACGGCCTCGCACGATTATAGGCCTCTCGAGTGCCCTATGTTAAGACATCAGAGGAAAAAAATGATGTTCTAAGTGCCTGTCGTATAGGCGCTTGTGGGATGTACTACAATAAACGCACAATACAGTATACAAACCGAACTTTATATGGTATAATAGATCTATACCAATTAGGAAAAGTTTATGGAAAAAATACTCGATTTACAGAATCAATCATCTTTAGCAAAATTGCTTGCTACTGAAAATATTACCGTCACTCACCGCAAAGATCTGAAAACAGCATACTTTGATGTGAAGCATAGAGTACTCGGTCTTCCTGTTTGGAAAGACAAAGGCAAAGTCGTGTATGATATGTTGGTAGGACATGAGGTGTCGCATGCTCTTTATACTCCTTCTGAAGATTTTGAAGCATTCATCGAAAAAGAAGGACGTAAACATTTTGACATACTGAATATTATTGAAGATATTCGTATTGAGCGTCTCATCAAAAATAAATATGCAGGCCTGCCAAAAATCTTCAATGGTGCTTATAAGGAACTTGTGGAACATAACTTTTTCGGTATTGCTGATAAAAATGTTTCAGAGATGTGCTTCCTTGACCGCTTAAACTTACGTGGAAAAATTGGAGCTAATGTCGATATTCCTCTTAACGAAAAGGAAGAAGCGCTCTACCGCGAATGTTATGCGGCAGAAACATTTAAAGACGTAGTAGAACTTTATCACAAAGTAAAAGAATACGTTAAAGAAGAAGCTCAAGCTAAAAACGAAGAAGAATCGACAGAAGCTGGAGAGCCTCAACAGTCTGAAGGCGAAGAAGGTGAAGAAGCTGAAGAAGGCGAAGAATCTGCACCATTTTTTGAAGATGGTGATGGAGAAAGCTCAGACGATTCTGACGACGGTACTGAATCGCACAGTGTTCAATCAACCGTTACTGACGAAGATATCGAGGATGCCATTAGAGAAGCTATTGCAGAACGGAGCGAAAACACAGATGATGACGATGGCGAAGACAAACTTGGTCAAAATCGTGAAGGTGACGCCGCTGACTCAATGGGTGAAGACGTTATTATTGAGCCTGAAACTACTAAAGCGTTTCAAGACAATATGTTAGACGAAGAAGCGCTGTCAGAACGAACTGCACCAAGTATCGCGATCTGGCCAACTAAGCAAACGGTCAAAAAGCATATTGTTGACTACAAAAGAGTAATCGAAGACCGTGGTCATATTGAAGTGTATTTTCCGAAAGAGCTTTATCCTGATGATACTGACCGCTTAGATCTTATTGCTCGCCTAGCCGAAAGAACCGCGGAGTTTAAGAAGAAAACCAACAAAAAGGTAGGTGTACTTGTCCGCGAGTTTGAACGACGTAAAGCGTCATATCAATACACTCGTGCACAAGAATCTCGCCGCGGTAGCTTGGATGTGAATAAGCTCCATAAGTACAAATACGATGATCAGATATTCCAATCGGTGATGAAACTTGCAGATGCTAAGAGTCACGGAATGATCTTCTTTATAGACTATTCAGGCTCAATGGCGGGTGTTCTTAAGGACGTATTAGAACACACACTAAATTTAGTTCACTTCTGCAGAAAGGTTGGAATTCCCTTTAAGGTATACTCCTTTACATCGAACTATTCTTTAGATAAAGAAGACACTGATCAATCAGACATGGAGTTTGATATGACCCATTTAGTTTTAGGCGAATTGTTTTCGAGCGAAATGACAAAAGGCGAGTATGATAACGCCTTTAAATTAACAAGTTGGCAGATACTCAATTCTAGTTCTTACAATTTCAGCCAACAGGGAATTTCAAAATTCGAACACCTTGGAGGTACTCCCTTAGAGCATACCGCTATCGCCGCACACCACATCGTAGACGAGTTTAGAAAAAAGAATCCGGTGCAAAAGCTCAATGTAATCTTTTTAACTGATGGTGAGTCCTCCAGCGCACGTCCATCGTACAGTTACAAACATCATGTTTTAACTAATGTAGGCGGAAAGCAGAGGGAGATCAAAGGCTATAGGTCAACGGAAACATATATCAAATTGCTGAAAGAAGTTAAGAACGTAAATGTTATTGGCTTTTATCTGCCAAACAACAGAGCAGATGCAAATAAACATCTGAACGCTATGGCACGCTCTATGGATCCAGGCGAGGCATATAGTAAAGCGGGTAAATGGATGAGAACATACCGTAAAGACAACTTCCATCACGTCAAAGATTGCTTTGGTTATGATTCCTACTTACTACTTTCGTCTGACGTAGCCATTAAAGATGAAGACTTTAACTACAATAAGACTGAAGGGAAAAGCCTTTCAGACGACCGCGGCGAACAGACTAAATTGGCAAAGCAATTCGCTAAGCATAATATATCTAACCGCACAAACCGCATTATTATGACCAAATTTGCTGAAATAATTGCTTAAATGGTGTACAAAACTCCCAATCTATGGTATAATATAGCTATACTCAACAACGGTTAAACAACAAATATGACAAAATCACTCAAAACAATACTCGCAGAAGCAGGAAAGGTAACCTTTTCTCGCCAAGAAATTCTAACGATCGCTGGAGAAAACAGCGTCGACGCAAAGGTAGCTTATAAGTTACTAAACGGCCTCCACCGCGTAAAGCGAGGAGTGTACTCCCTCGAGGCACCAGTTGTGAGTGCACCAGCGGCACCAGAAATGCCTGCAACAGCAATGGCTAATATAGCATTCAGAGGAGTCGCTTCGGTATCAAATGAAGAAGTGTATGTACCACCAGTGGATCCTACGTACATCAAGTGGGGTGAATACAACACCATCTTGAAGATCATTAAGTCCAATATGTTTTTTCCAACGTACGTCGCAGGTCTCTCTGGTAACGGTAAGACTATGATGATTGAACAAGCGTGTGCAAAAACTAAACGCGAATATGTTCGAGTTCAAATCTCTCCTGAAACGGATGAAGACGATTTGATTGGTGGCTTTCGTCTAGTAAATGGCGAAACAGTTTTCCAAAAAGGACCAGTTATTAAGGCTATGGAGAGTGGATGTATTCTCCTTATTGACGAAATCGACCGCGCTACGAATAAGATCATGTGTTTACAGGGAGTCCTTGAAGGTAGCCCAGTTCTCTTGAAAAAGACAGGTGAAGTGGTACAACCCGCTGAAGGTTTCAATGTGATCGCTACAGCCAATACTAAAGGCCGCGGTTCAGATGATGGACGATTTACCGCAGCATCGATTATCGACGACGCTTTCCTTGAACGATTCGTGTGTGTTATTGATCAGACTTTTCCTCAACCAACTATTGAGAGAAAGATCGTGACTGCTCACATGACTAAGTACGGCGT
>TARA_R110002153_G_scaffold109316_2_pt1 | contig 12825 bp, 16 predicted proteins | sample TARA_R110002153 | Tara Oceans TARA_R110002153 (sample SAMEA4398193) | marine metagenome | biome: Polar Biome; feature: [SRF] surface water layer (ENVO:00010504); material: water (ENVO:00002006), including particulate matter (ENVO:01000060) such as... | depth 5 m
GCTCAAGTATTACAGATTCAAATATGGAATCAAAACTTTCATTCTTGTTGCCGCGCAAAGACTTGAGTCTAGCAATTTCTTTCTTCCGAGTAGCGGGTATCAACTTCTTAGCCAACTTCTGAACCATTGCAGACTTCTTCTGTACCAACTTATCAACCTGTATCTTGTCACTGGGGGAAAGGTTCTTGTAGTTTGTGCCACGATCACCAGCCACTTTCTTACGAACTGCGCCGATAGCAGCTTTCTGCGCTCTGCTTTTAATAGCGTCAGCATTGGCCATTTTCCTAGCTTTCATCTTCTTAATGCGCTGTAGCTTCGGGGCCAATTTCTTCATTCGGCGACCGATGGCTTTGCGCTGGGATATGGACAATGGCTTACGCTCTTCATCCATATCTTCTTTAATTACTGAGCGAATAGTGTCGTAGACATCTTTGGCGTCTTTGTCTGTCAGCTTTTTAGGAAGACCAGTCTTAAAGGTGTCAAAGTCACCCTCAACAGCCAATGCTCTCAGCTTAGAGGCCGACATACCTTCAACGCCTTCAGCGTCAGGGTCACGCGCACCAGCTGAACGAACATCAATAGTATCAAAGGAAAATGGACCACCGTTGTACTTATTGAGCAGGCCACTAAACTCTGTTACACGATCAGAGCCAACAACAAGAACAGCGTCCGTGTATCCGGCTTTTTGCAGTTCTTGCAATACTTGAATTATTGTTTTGGAGTTGGATTGCTCGATAATCTTGCCAAACCCTTTGCGGGCAAATCGGATCTTCTCGGCATAGTTGAGCGGGTCTTTCTTATTGTTCTGTGTGTGCGAAAGAAAGACTTTAGCGTCAGCCTTTTCCTTTCTAGCTTCAGACAATAGCTTGTCAACGAGCTTTTGGTGGCCAACTGTTGGCGGGTTCATTCTTCCAAACGTAAATACTATTTTTTTCATACGTGTTTTCCGTGGACTTAACGTGGTTTAATTTAATTAACTATTTATAAGAACTTACTTCTGCCAACCTTTTATGTAATCGGAAGAGAAGTTGGCGTGACTGAACTGCATTCTATTCACCAGTTTCAATGCGCTGCCATCATTATCAATAGCTACATATCCCTCAGGGGCTGTAACTTGGAACCCGTCTTTGGTTCTCAAAAGAGTGGTGATATTACTAGCTTGATCCATCTTACTGATAATCATCTCTTTCGCATCAATCAATAGATTCATCATTGTAAAGATGTTTTCTAAGTTTCTTACATTAGGCGCCGAGAAGAACTTCAGTACATCGTCGCGTTTACCGACCTGAACAGCCTTACCCTTTTCACTCGATCGTTTGTCAATCTCTTTCCCATAATACTTATTAATATATGAGATCAAGTCTTTGACGTGAGACCTAACATTCGTAATCTTTTCACCATCACGCACTTTAGTGTTGAAATGCGTCTTAACCTTCTGGAGAAGTTCAGGGTTCTCCGAAATGCTGTTGAGTGTAGCCGCGTCTAGCTTCTTAAACAACTTTCCTGTCTGCGAAAGGTATGATGTAATCTTTTTAGTTTCTTTATCAGTGAAAGTCGCCGAGCCAGAAACGTCAGTGAACATAGCATCAACTGACCAAACATCGGGCGTTTTCTTCAGTTTAGAGGCAATCTCCTTACCGAATGACGCTTTCATATTCTCGAAACTTGTACCAGTATAAGTAGTATGCCAAACGATACCAAACTTCGCTTTGCGTATAGTAGCACCTAATTCAGACTTACTCGGGACAGAATACACTATGGTATTTGGGTGGAAGGTCGTAACCTTCTCGCCGTCATGAACTTCAGATTTTAAGTCAGCTTTACTGAATAGGAAATCACCCTGTACGACTCCGGTGATACCAAGCTCGGGAAGGTATTTAAGAGCATCCTTCAGCTTAGTGGCAAGTTCGCCGCTAGTATCAGCGTCTACTTCTTCCGGCGTCTTATATATCTTAGGGTTCTTATTGAAGATACCTTTCTTCGCCACAAAGAATACGCCATCACTTGGATCGGAACCAGCAAAGATAGCAGGAGCGCCATCCCATTTAACAGTAGTAGAAACGCCCCGACTGCTATTGCCAGCAAGCATGTCACGCAAAGATCTAAGTAAATTAATAGCTTGTCTTGTACCATTTACGCCTCCATTTAGAACAGCATCCTCCAAATGTTCCATATGCGTGTTCTTTTCTTCAATTAAGAATGATTTAAACTTTTTCATATTGCTTCTTCAACCTGTCATATTCGGCTTTTCTATCTTTGGCTCGTTTATCGAGATCAACACCCTTTTTCTTCAACCGGCTCTTCAACCTAGAGGCTCCAGTCTTTCCCTCAGAAACTTCTTCTTTATTTTTCTGAGGTTTTTGGGATTTTATCCACCGAGCCGCAACGGCATTTTCAGGTGGCTTCTTTGCCCATGTCATAATATCTTTGTATGCTTGTAACGTGGATCTTTCGATATCAGCGCCATCAGAATTATCTACAATAGTCATTCTATTTCTAAACAACCCTTGAAACTTGCCGATATTCTTTTGTACATCGTCCCACATTTGAGTTACTAATTTGTCAGGAACTGATCTAGATCTCTTCGAGTTGCGATCCAATGCAGTTTCTTTATCAGTGTTGACAAATATCATGTGAACCGCATAACCAAGTTTTCTTAGGTCATCAACTTGACCTTTGATCTTGGCGTAATCCTTTCCGGTGCCGTCAATTACCAACCCCATCCTACCTTCAAGAGCACGCGCTAACAATTTGCCAGTGAGGGCTTTTGCCGTGCCACGAATTTTCTGCCCCTTTACGGAAGCGATGTCTTCTGGTGATGCTGACAGCCCAACCCTTTCCAACCCTTTCTCAAAAGCATTGTCTGAATTTATCAACTTAAACCCTAATGATTGGAGAGCGGTCTTGCCGACTACAAATGATTTGCCGGATCCTGGCCCACCAGCAAGAAACACCGCTTTGAAGATAGCGGGGTCATTCACCCCTTCAGTGAGTTCAGGTTGATTGACGAATTGATCAAAGGTCTTCATCATGTCTCCTAGTACAATTTACAGTGTATTGACGAAAAGTCATTAGTTTTCGTGCTTGAGTAGTAACAACTCTTAAGGATATCTGGATCGCTGTTCAGTAAAATCTCAAGGTAGTATGTCAAGAACGCGCCTGCTTTCAACGCTATCTCTGAATCGGGGAACGGAGACACCTTATCAACCACCACTGGGTTTTTAAGCAATTTGGGCAATGTAGTGTTCAGATACTTCATCGGATCATTCAAAATCTTCTGCTTATCTGAGGGGATAATGAAACCGTTTTTAGCGGCGAGATCTGGGAATAGCTGCGCCGACACTGCGCCGAGTTGGACAGCAGCGCCTTTCTGGCGACCTTCAAGATATATTCTAATATCTGAGTCCCTAGAAACTGTAGCCGCCTTATACCCAACTCGGAGGTTGAACCCTTTAATGTTGCCGTCAGTTTCTAGTATGAAGTTCTTTTGGAACGGGTCGAATAACACTCGACTAACAGTAACGTCAACATCAGGAAGTTCTAGGGTTGATACTGTCTGGAACTTACCCGTCTTATTTGCAGAAACCTTCTTCAAGGATACGCCGACAATCTCTTTGCTTTCGTACTTATCGACCATCCAAGCGTTGAACTCGAGCAATGATGTGACGTCTTTAGTTTGAGCGATTACTTGAGACCGGTTCAATGACATGATCCATATGTCAGAAGGGTTCCAGTTGTCCTTCAAATCCTTCAGGCCGAACTTCTTAGCAAGATTGAACAATATGTTAGAGTCATTCTTCTCTGAATCAAGATATATTTTGTGTTTGTTGAAGCCAGTACCCATGTTTGAGCTGAATGCCCGATACTGTTGCTCAAAGTTATGCATCCAATCAGCGGCGAACGGATAGCCAACTTCATCAGATATTTTCTTGAGGTCTATCTTTTTGTTCTTAAATGCCGCAGCGAAATATGATATAGTGCCGCTTTCCTGCTCAGCCGTGGATGGGATAGTTACCGCCTCACCTTTCCTAGGAAGTTTACCTGTCCCACGAACACCACCAGACGGGGTCAAGGCAACATTAACTAATTTGGATGAAACGTACTTATCGCCTGACGGAGTAAATCCGTACCCAGCTATATTCTTATCTGCAGCTATTTTGGGGATTGCTGACTTATCGGTTATTTTAATGACCAATCGCGAATTAGCTTTCCTGAAGTCATAATTCGGCTCAATATACACCACTTCATAATCAGCAACTTTCTCTAATTTGGCGAGGAATCGCTTCAACTCAGGGTTCATAGCAGAAGGGAGGTGATCAAACCCTAACCACTGTTTGGTGGCTTCGGTTAGATAATCATTAAATCTATACACAAGGATCCCTTAATCAATATTGAAGTTTTATTATACTCTATTTATAATCGAAAGAAAAGCAGTTTAGTGACTTGCTCGGGTCGGAAGGTAATATACACGCTTGAGAGAGAGAGGGGGAGGGAACGTGTATATTATTCTATCACTTTAAACCGCTGAAGTCGCGCCGTCCAGCTTTTTTAGTCATCCACTGCATTGAGTCGTCTTCCTTCATCCGCTTACCATATCCAGTTTTATCAAATACAGGACCACTATCAGCCAGATCTTCTTGGGCAGTTTGCTCAACGTCAAACAGCCTCATCTTAGCTCTGTCAATACCGAGCATAAACCGCTTATTTGTGCTAGGATCACCGTATCGGTTCTTCAGCTGCTTCACCATAATCTGACCAAGTTCATCAAGTTCTTCAGTAACGATCAGCGCCGCCATGAAGTCAGCTGTAGCTGGCAGGCCAAACGATTCAGAAGTATCCGTCAAATCAATGTCACTGCTACCATATCCGCTTCGGGTAGTCTGAGTAGCTGTTACGATTGGCACGTTTTTTTCTACAGCTAAACCACGGATCTCTTCAGCGATAGCCTTGATCAAGGTGTATGAGTTTACATTCGAACCAGCTTTCATACGCGAAGACATACAGATATTGAGATAATCAATATAGATGATATCAGGTATGAAGGACTTCTTCAACTTCATCTCATTCAGCAGATGGCGGAAGTGGCCAACACCAGCAGAAGCTGTAGGATATTCTTTCACCACCAACTTACCTGCCGTCTTACCCTTTACACGCTCGATCTTTTTAGTGTACATGGCTTTAGATAAAGTCTTCAAAGAATCTATAGTGACGTTCAAAAGGTTGGCGTCAATACGTTCAGATATTTTCTCTTCAGCCATCTCCATAGTTATGTAAAGAACGTTCTTACCGTCCATCATATTGGCAGAGGCCATATGACACATAGCCAATGATTTACCGGCACCGGTACCAGCCATCAAAACATTCAACGACTTTCTGGGCAAGCCGCCTTGAGTGATCTTGTTGAAATACTCTAGATCAAACGGAACGCGCTCTTCTTTACGGTGGTAGAATTCATACCGCTCTTCAGCGTCTTCTAAGAAATCGTGCCCAATATTCGGATCGAAGGAAACGCTTAGAGCATCAGATAGTAAGTCAGGAATCGAACCTTTATCACGAGCCTCCTCACCTGACGAGTCTAATATCGCGATACTGTCCATAATCGCATTATAAACAGCTTTCTCTTGACAGAACTTTTCGGTCGTTGCCAACAGCCAATCATCATCCTCAACTTGCTCGACATTCAGCTGGCCAATGTAATCAACACAATCACCGAACTCCTTATCATTAAGGCTATGCGAACCGTCTAACTCTATCGCCAATGCTTCTTTTGTAGGAATAGAATTATATTTCTCTACGAATTTGTCAATCTGTTCGTAGACTGTCTTCTCAATGCGGTCGCTAAAATATTCACCCTTCAGATATGGGAGTGTTCTTCTCGCATAATTCTCATCATTCAGCAGGTGCTTCAGTATCAATATTTCCGTTGCCATTTGCCTCTTTCCCTCTCAATGCGTTTTCTTCAATGATCCCAACCAGAATGTCGCCAAATATCTTTTCAGCGTCAAAAACAGCTGCTGCCTGTTCCTCACCTTCGACATACAGAATCTCAAAGTCTAGAACAGCCTCATCCCCTTGTTCCCTAATGGATACAGTATCATACTGAAAGACGACTCCCTCTAAGTCGCCCTCCAATATTCTGATTGACCAATGGTCCTCATGATACCCGCCATCGTGTTGTATTAAATCGTATTTAACCGGCATCAGCTATATCCTCTCCAGAAACCTCTTCTACAACCTCATCAACACCAACTTGCCCATACTTAAACTCTTTACCAGCCGCGACTTCAAGTTGCGCCATAATATCATCGGTAAAGTATTCAGATGGATTTGTGTAGATAGCCTTGGCGAATACTTTACGACCATCAGGAAGTTCATAGCGTGTAGAAACTTTCTTGAATATGTCATACTTCTCAGCAAGGTCTACCAGACCATAGTAACGATCAAGGCCACTGGTATATGATAACTTAACTTCAACCTTCTTCTGCTCTTTAGTGAATCTAGACTTATGCATAGTGACTTTGATAATATTACCAATCACGTCAGTTCCGTCACGATCCTTTTTCTTACCGAGCATTACAATGGAAGAGGCAGCATACTTCAAGCCAGACCCGCCGCTGATTTCTTTGGTAGGAATATATGCGCCAATCACATCATAGACGTGGTTAGTGACTAGAAGCGGGACATTAGCTTTAGCCAACTTCAACGAAAGGACACGGAATGTTCCTCGCAGTAATTGCGACTTGGTCATATCGCGCTTATCACTACCAGATTCAGTGTCAGCTAGTTCCTTAGCAGAAGATAACATACCAAGAGAATCAAGCACCATCATCATGGGAGGAGCGTCTTTACCTTGCTCAATATATGTAGTAAGAATACGAGTAGCATTAGTTCGGAACTCCTCAATCGAGGATGGCTCAGAAATAACAACACGCTTTGTGTCAATGCCCCGATCATCCATCATCTGCCTAGTGACAGCAGCTTCTGTGTCAAAGTAAATGACACCGCCAGTAGGATTATCAGCCAAGAACTGCTTGAGAACGCCAAGAACAAAGAACGTCTTACCAGTAGCAGATTCACCAGCGAAAGCACTAATCTTGTTATTAGGCACGCCGCCATAAATACTGCCAGAAATAGCAGCATTCAAAATATAAGAGCCTGTGTCAATAGAACCGGAGAACTCCGAACTATTACCGCCCTCAGCTAGAAGTGAAGTGTTTTCAATACCCTTCACCATTTCAGTTAAAAAACTCATTTAAAATTTTCCTCTTTTGGTTTATCAATCCAAACATTTGTCGCGAATGTTCTCCGCAACCCACTCGTAATAGGGACGACTCTATGAACCGTCGCAGAATCAAATATAATTAGGCGGTTCGGAACTGGCTGGATTCTCTCAACATCACCTTCACGATCAATCTCCAGAAACCCGCCATCAGGGATTTCTTTGTGGGCATAATATACTGACCCAATGAAAGGAGTCTTCAGCTCACCTTTGCCGCCATTATACAGTTGCTCGTCTTTATCATAATGCCATGGAAGATCAGTCTTGCTGCCGCCAAGCGCCATAGCATTAGACCAATATTCAACTCCAGCAAATTTATCAGGGAGAATGCCAAACTTGGATATCTCGCCCCATATATGGACAGACATCTGCTGCCAGACGTCAGAAGCAGCCTCTTCAGTGCCAATCCACTTATACGGCAGACACGTTTCCCACAGAGAATCGTCAGTTATTGTCTGAAGGGCGAGGCTATCTTTAGGTAAAAAATCATCAATAATAATCATAAAATGTTTCTTATAGTTTGTTTTTCGTTAAATTGTTTCTCAGAATATACTCTATTATATACTAAATCGAACAATAAGTAAACCTTTTCAGCCTTTATATATCCCATCAATCATATCACTGAACGCTTCCAACTTACCCATTCGGTTCGGCCAATATATGTAATCCTTCTCAGGATTCTTTGCTAGATTGTTGAGCAGGGGTTTGTAGGCATTATACAATGCGTTACACTTCTCTTCCCAACTGGTGGCAGTAGCTGTCGCGGACTCGGCAGCACTACTTGCCTTTTGTACAACATCAAGTTCGCCTTCGTCCATGGCCGTGAAGCCAAAATCAAAATCAGTCATTTTCTTCTCCTATCCAAAAAAACTCTCTAGGGTGGATTTCTTCTCGAAGCTCCAATCAACGGAATCAAGGATTGCGCGAAGTGGGTCGAGAAATGCTTTTTCAAATTGTATATCATAATCTATGTATGAACTTAGATTGAATTCTCTTGGCAGAGTACTCATCACGCTCAATATGTTTTGCGTTGACGGATTGGGCAGTTTGAGATAACAGAATTTAATCTTTTCGCCGTCTTTAATAACCTCATACTTCTTGGTCAACTTCTTTTCGCGGAGCATATGATTGAACGCTAAACTACCGCGAACGTGGATCGGACAACCTTTAGGGATATTCAGACCACTGCCACTTCGATCATCATACTTGCCCAAATCAGAAACTGATCTAGGGAATGCGATTTTCTCGAACGGAAGTTGCTCAAACTCTTTCCTAAAATCAGCAATGTATTCCTGTACAGATTCTTCGTCACTGTTCATGATTAATGATATAGCTTTCTTCAATGCGTCCCTACAAGATTGGGGAGTCGAGGATTTAACTGTCTCGATCCCCATCATCTTGAGTTTCGGTTCGGCATAACGGACGCCTTCATTATCATACACATTCAGCATGTATCGTTTCTTGGCTGTCCAAATACCTTTATCGGCAATAGCTTCTCGCTTCATAACCATTTTCTGCGAGAATGCGCCCATTAAGTCCCGAAGCTCTTCATAACTTTTATCAATAAAAGGTTCCAACTTCTCAGCTGCAACCTTGTCCAAGAAATTTGTGATTTTGACAGGGTCACTTCCCTCAGTAAAGCATTTGCGTACCAGCGCGTCGAAGCTGATGTATACCGAATCTGTATCCGATGCCACAACATAATCAAAGTCTTGAGTCTCAAGTAACTTATTAAGGTATTCATTAATTCTCCTTTCAATCCATTTAATAGAGAGCTGACCTGATAGTGTAATTGCCTCAGCCTTTCGGACATCAAAGTAGCGAAAATACGCATTTCCGATCGCTCCGTATGCTGAGTTCAATTGCACCTTCTTCGCCAGCTGCAAATTCTTGAACTTACTAATATCTTTAATTACCTGCTTTTTACGCTCGAGCAGTTCTTCTTTACTGAGGGAGTCCATTAAATAATAATTCCGCTGGTGGCTTGTCTGTATGCCTTCTCAATTTCATTATTACTTTCGGTCATGAAGACCAGACCGCCATTATAGAACAAAACTTCTTTCGGGTTCATTCTACCAGTAGCGCAAACACCATGAGCGAAGCCCATACCCTGCTCGCCATGTACTAACATTCGGGGGTCTTCAATCGTAACTCCAGCAGGAGTTTCGTCCAAATACTTACCAATAAACTCGCCAGTCAATGTTACGAGTGAAACTACAGTACCTTTCTTCATATTGCATTCAACCTTTTATTAATTTCTTCAAGTTCAGTTTCAGCTTCAAGCATTTTGCGCTTGTAGCCCTTTCTTTCACTATACATCAACTCCATCATTTCAGGCAAAAACCCCTGCTTTTCTTTGCTGAAGTAATGACCATTAGCGGCCATACACATATCATCAGGAACCTCAACCTTTCGGTCAATAATATCTTCAATACTAATATCTTGATATTCGCCTTCTAAAAAGGTCTCTGGTGAGATGTTATACTGCATAATCAAGTGAGGATATAGACTGTTCAAGTCAAAGCTCATTACCCAATTATGCATACCAACTTGCGGATCCTTTACATAGCCTCCAGCAAACTGTGCCCCTTTATGAGTATGCGTCATAGGGGGGATCACAATACCTTTGCTCATCAGATAATTGTGGATAAGCGTATCCCACATACCAACCTGACCGAACACATCATTGTAATTGACCTTAGCATCATAAGCGATAGCCAAAGCCATTTCAATCAACTTCATCTTACTTTCGAGATTGTCGATCAACTCAACGTCTTTAATATTGTAATCAATGAACTTCTGGTAGTCTACCTTGTGGAGTTGATTTAGGTTCTCAACCTCAGAGTAATCCAACTTCCGTTCACCAAGTTCAACAAAAGCAATATGATCCAGTCTATAGGATTCTTGCTGTGAGTATGTAAACTTCTTATACAGCTGAAGGTAATCTAGAGTAGCGATACCAGTTAGATTGTACATAATTTCAGTACGATTGAACTTGGTTACCTCCCTAGTCTTGATCCAGCCGAAGGGAGACAGTCGTTTACACTCCTTCTCGCCGAGTAATTTAGTGATTCTGTTCACTAAGTATGGAATGTCAAACCCTTCAATATTCCAACCCGTCACGATATCAGGGTCAAGCCTTGTCCAGAAGTTTAGGAATACAGAGAGCAAGCGCATCTCATCTTTACAATCAATATAAGTCACATCATCACGGTTCTTCGTATACTCACCCACCCCCATAACATGATAGCGTTTCACACCTTTGTCAGTATGCGAAACACAAATAGCAGTGACAGGCTGATTAGCTAATTCTGGGGAGGGGAATCCATCTTCAGAGCCAACCTCAATATCAATATTGGCCACTTGGATATCATCTACGTCATAGTCCTTACCGAAGTTCTCATTCAGATAAACATATGCCCATTTACTAGAGCCATGTATTTTGAAGTTAGCGACATCCTCATACTTCTGCGAAAACATCTTTGCTTCTCTGATACTTCCCATTTGTACTGGTTCAACATAGTCGCCTTCTAAAGTTCGATATTCAGACTCTTTGCGACTAGGGATGTACAGAGTTGGGTTGTATTCAATCTTTTGAACAAACCGTTCGCCGTTGACATATCCTCGAACATTTACGTGATCACCACGAACGTGTACATGCGTATAAAACTTCATTAAACGATCTCGTAGATTTCTTTCCAATTATGGAAGAGTGGAATTTTATCACAGTGTTTGTTGTGATCATGTCGCATCAAAATGCTATCAAGGCCCATCTCCTGACCGACCAAAGCATTCTCGATCTTATCTTCAACCCACAGACAATCACTGTCACGGTATTGCTCCAACGCATCATTCTTGTCAGCGCCGCAGTCTAGGATAATGAACTTATCAAAAAGCGCCTCACCAAATAACCTTTGAAGATTCATGATCCTCAGCTTCTGGGCATTATGGTTAGAAGACTGGCTGGTGATTGCGTGGAACACATAACCCTTCTCTTCATGAATCTTCTTCATGTATTTGATAGAGTCACGGAAAGACGGGAGATATCCCATATGGGCGCTATCGTTGAATAGGCGTATTAGCTTCCGCCCTTCAGATTTCGATATACCGTATGCGTTACTTATATCATATACGCTTGGATCTTCTACCTCATAACCGTTATCTCTCATCCAAACATCAAATGAAGGGAACCAGTCCAAGACAACACCGTCGATGTCAGTCAATATTACATTTTCATGAAGAGCCATTACAATACCTTTTATCAAGTCAAACTATATTATACTATAAAACAGTCAGGAAAGAAAGCGATTTAAGAGATAATTTTCAATAATCCAGTAAAAAGGAGCATGAACATAACCACGTTCAAGATGATCAATGCTCTATCTTTCCATATAATAGAAACCCACAGCCAGAATATTGTACCCAGAGTGCCGAATACCATATCCAATGTGTGGTAGTCAACCCCAGCAATACGGAAGCAAACGGACAGCAAGATCATAGCTGTTGCCACCCACTTGACATACCATACTGTAGGTTGGCGCTCAAACAAGGTCAAGTACCAGATCAACAATGTAAGTGCCAATGATCAAAATATACAGCCCAATTAGGTGCCATTGCCCTCTAGCGCGAGAAGCCTCAAGCCTGTCACAAGCAGCGTTTATTCTTATCATCATTAGGTCGCTATCCTGTTTGGCGGCATAGCTTGCGCTGATACCAGAGGTCATCTTCAACTTTTCCCCTGCCGCGACAAGAACATCAACCTTTTCTTCTAGGGAATCTAGTCCCTTTATCAAATCATTTTCCATTATTACCTCATTCATCATTTAATTTAACCGCAGCATAAGCAACGACTAGCATTCCAAGTATTGTCCCCGCAAGGCTCTCCGCGAAAGTCGCAGCGCCATCATCAAAAGCGCCAACAGAAGCGACCGCCACCATAAACCCTATCAGACACAATATCAAATTGTAAAAATTACTCATCAAAGACCTCCCTTAACTGTCTAACAGTTGGAAAGGGAAGCAGTCAAGAAACAGCTCGCGCTCAAGGCGATACGCTTCCTTCTCCCAAGGCTGGTTCTCGTACTCATAACCGTCAGCCTTGCGTCCTTTCCAAGCAAAGCCACCTTCACCAGTCAACTCGCCACGCAAGAACTGTTTAGCATGAACCATCTCATGAGCCAGTGCCTGCATCTGAACCATAAACGTCTGGCCCTTTTTGGCAATCTGAATACCAGCCATTTCCGTGTCACCGACACAAAGACCTTGAGCTTGGCCATCAAGTACATCCTTAAACTGGATGAGAACTATCTTCTTCCTAAATCGGTTAATCTTCAATGATCTCATCAATTGGCGAACGTATACTTCAATAAGCTCTTTTTTGGCGCGACGGCCTTCAATATGATACATTAAGCAGATACCTCATATAGTTTGTGATTTTTAATATCCCACTTCTGGACAACAGGGAGACCGAACTCGTCTTCGTCTGTTACGACATAGGCGACAGTCTTTTTGACAAGGGCATAGCGATATGGAGAACCGATCGAATC
>TARA_R110002153_G_scaffold33887_8_pt1 | contig 12821 bp, 17 predicted proteins | sample TARA_R110002153 | Tara Oceans TARA_R110002153 (sample SAMEA4398193) | marine metagenome | biome: Polar Biome; feature: [SRF] surface water layer (ENVO:00010504); material: water (ENVO:00002006), including particulate matter (ENVO:01000060) such as... | depth 5 m
CTGAACATTTGTTCATGCGTCAAACCGCCATTATACAAGGGTTATCATTAGATGAGACACGAGTAAAGTTTGAGGGTGTTGAACCTCCGAAAGGAATAGCAAGACCCAAAGTTGTAGAGAAGAGGAAAAGTATGAGCGAATATGAAGTTATCGGTCAACAGGTGATGAGGATACAGGAACTAGAAAAGAGGAATGATATTCTTATTAGTATGATACACTCAATTAAAAAGGGTGATCTTGACATCGAACAGATAGAACTGACAGATAACGGGTTTACAGTTACTGACGAAAACGAAAGTATCAATAAATAATCTAATTAAGGGGATACCATTCGATGGCTGAAAACTCTCTGGATGTGAAGTTAGCAACATATGCGGAACGCCTAGATAGGTATATGGAGACTCAAGAATCTTTAAATAAGAGATTAGTTGGCAGTATAGAAAAACTAAATACAAATGTTGAAGCCTTACAAAGTTGGCGCAATCGTGCAAGCGGTGCTAAAACCAGTCTGATAGCTGTAGGCATTCTAATCACCCAAACCGTGGTTATAATGGGCAGCTTGGCAGCTTTGACGGGGTGGACAAATAACCGATAGGAGATAGTGAATGGCAATTTATAATAATCAGTGGGCCGGGTGGGAAGTAGACCCCAGTACTCGTACTAGTACACATGCTTTCACTAAATACTTCCCTTTTCGGGATGCTGACGTAGCTAATGACGCAGTAACTACTATCTTGACAGTTGATAGAGGCATACCTTCCGTAAACCTTGTAACTAACCCGTCTATTGAAAGTGCTACAATTTCAATGTACACGGCTTCAGGGTCGGCAATATCCCAAAGTTCTTCTCAGGCAGCTACGGGGTCTAACTCACTGTTAGTAAATCCAGCCAACTCTGCCGCAGGAGAGGGGTTCTACTGGACTTCAGGTTCTGTAGTAGGGCAAGTGAACCCGAACGCATCATACTTAGTGGCTTCATGTGAAGTTAGGGGTGCGTCAGCTAGTGGCGATGCTGAGATTGTTATTCAAAACTCTAGTGGTACAGACATAGCAACAGGTACATCAGTTAGTCTAAGTACTGGTTTCCAGCAAATTTCTGCAAAATACCGGCTCCCTGATCAAGGGGACGCTACATACAGAGTAATGGTTCGCACTAAGACACAACACAATATAAACTTTTACGTAGATAAAATACACGTAGAGCAGCGTATCGGGGACAGTAATATACCAGATTATGTGGATGGAGCGCAGGGGCTAAACTACGAATGGACTGGTACTGCCAATGCATCTACCTCCATACGACGGGCGGGACTTTCGGTAATCAGAGGGATCAAAGTAGTAAATGAATCTAGTACCGCAGCAGATATTGTTTATGTAGGACTAGATTGCGATGCTTCCGCTACTACAGGGATTCCTGTGCTAGGCGGTCAATCATTTGAAACTAATTGGCCTATAGACTTCAGAGAGAAGGTTACGGTTATAGCAGCCCAAAACACCCCTGCGGCACACGGAGTTATTTGGGGTATCCATCAGGGATAACCTATGACTATAAATAACCCAGCTTACAAAACATGGTTAGACTCAGTGGTAAACCCATATGAGTCTATCACCGTGCTGGAGAAGTCTGAAGTCTCTGAGGTTGATCTATCCGATATCTCTGAAGCCTTAGAGGAATACGTTAGATTATTCAAAGCTGAGATAGCTTCCCCCGCTGAAATCCTAACCCTTTCAAGAGCATACCCCACCGAAGAGAAATACTCTCTCGCTGTTATAGATAAGGAACTCGATCAGAACGAGCCTGTTGTCATCGGAGGCCCTGCTTCAGTAGAGGTGGTGGACAGAGAAGGGCATCTGATAACCCTAGCTGCTATGAAACGAGCCTTTGAACGATTTATGGCTAATTTCCGTACTAGGAATGCTATGGTACTCCATTCTGATGTACAGGTAGGTTGGGCATTACCAGCATATATTTCTAAGACTGGAAAGATATATAAATCAGGAGTGACCGGAGACCACCTGTTCTTCATTACCGAATTACGGGACGATACCAAGATTGCTAAAAAGGTACTTGAACAAATAGACACCGGTAAGATGAAATCATACTCTATTGCGGGTAGTGCCACAAGTGTAGAAGCTGTGCAAAAATCTAGCGGTATGGTCATGCAAGTAAACGATATGGAATTAGCTGAAGTAACAATATGTGAACAAGGTGTAAACCAAAAGGCTAAATTTGAATTGATGAAGTCTGACGCAGATCGCCCAACTAGCTCCTGTGTGGATGGTAGTTGTCTAATAAAATCCCAATCGCACGTACACTCCAAAACAGAGTTGTTTGTGAACGATGACGGTATAATAGATACAGTAGGTAGTTTCAGTAACTGGGTACAGAAGGCTGGTCTGTACGAAAATATACACGCTAGACGGAAAAGCGGGAAACGGATGAGGAGTGAGGGTGACCCTAAAGCCCCCACAGACGCTGACTTCAGAGATGCCGCTAGGGTTAAAAAGGGAGTAGGTATGACAATGCAAAAAAGTTCTCTCGAACAATTAGATGATCATCTAGAAAAATCTATCTATGATGACCCAGAGGATCGCCCGACCCCAGAGGCTGAAGCAGCAAAACGGAAGATGATTCGTGAGGCGAATGAGAAGGCTGCGGGTGAAAAGTCGGTGGGGAGATTTGCAGGTGGACGATTTGAAGCGGAAGATGATTTCCAAAGAATGAAGGGTAAAGAGATACTTGAGATGCAGAAGAGTCATCTAGAAGGATGTGGGTGTGCTTCATGTACGCAACGCACCGGAAATGACGACACAGCCCGTCCTGCTACAGATAGGAATGGTAGGCCCACACTTGGACATACAGGGCATGGTAATGCAGTAGCTATCATTATCAGCCGTATGCAGCGTAAAGCCCGTACTAAAGAGCAGCAACGCAAGGGGCAGCTTGCGGCAGCGAACCAAGCTAGGTCGAAAGCCTTCAGAGGGCTTGAATTACCCGATCTCGCAGGTAATGCGAATCCCGAATTGAAGGAAAATCTCAAACGGCGTGATCGCTCAACAATAAAATTTGGTCAGCGTCAGGATGCTTATGATGCGACGAGAACCCCTGCTGGGCGACGTAGACAGAGTTACGAATCAGGTAAGGAGGCGAATGCGGAGATAGCACGAATGGAGATGAATACGTTAGGGTACAATACGAAGGATGTGCAAAAAGCCGCCTATGAATATATAAATAAATCCAAAGGTAACCCCGGCCCCGGTAAAATAGGTCGTTCCGCCTATAAAGATCGACAAGACACGGCTGAACGAAGGCAGGGTGGCGCATATGCTGACAAGGAGAGGGATTCTGAACATAGAATTGAGTACCCAGTTGGAGACACCAGTGAGGGGGGTTATCTTGGGGGTCAGGGAACGAGTGAGGAGAATTACAAGGCAGAGATGACAGGTTTGAGAAGGGAAGGTCGAGGCGGGAGTGAGTATGTTGAGGGTGGTAGAAAGCGTACAGCTATACCTCCTTCTGAGAGCATAAAAAGAGGGGTTTTAGCTGGGGCGATGTCAAAAGCTGTCTATGCATATATAAATAAATCCAAAGGTAACCCCGGCCCCGGTAAAAAAGGTCGTGCTCAATACAAGAAGGAACAGGGGCAACGAGAGGAGAAAGTTGGGGGTACAGATTTAGATACAGATGTACAAGAAAAACGAAGTTATGGGCGTTATCGCCAACAGCATCCGCAAAGCGAGGAGTATAGGGGAGGAAAGTCATCCCTACCATACGGCAGTCCTGCCAGTAGGTTAGAGGAGGCGAAGTACCATGAACATCGGGAAACGGATTACGATCCGATGGATGTATATGATGCGGGTAGCTATCCGGGTGGTACTCTTGAGCCACCAGACCCACGACATAACCCTGACACCACACCGCTACACCGTAAATGGCAAGCAAACCCGTCTAGGTATCCAGCCCTTAATACCCCTCCAGAGTATTTCGGGGACAAAGGACAGGCTAGAGGGAAAAGAGCAAAAGAGGCGGAGGCAAAGGGGCTTGGACGAGGCCCAGACACAAGGGGTATGAGATCAAAAAGCCCACGGGGAGGAGATACGGGTAGGCATGTTCAGAGTATGCAAAAAGCTGTCTATGAATATATAAATAAAAATAATATAGAAAAAGGTGCTCTGGGAGCCATTGGTAAGGTAGTAGGTGGTGCAGCTAAAGGTGCTTCTAAAGTAGCTGGGGGAGTACTCTCAGCAGCAGAAGGTCTCCTTGTGCCCGGAGAATCTGGTAAAAGTGTACTTGGGAATGTTACTAGAGTAGCTGGGGAAGCTGCTGGAGAGAGTAAGTCCAACACACCTAGGATGCCGGGTATGGAAATAAATATGGAGAAACAAGCCCCTGAGTGGACTACCCCACAAACGGAAACACCACTACATAAATTTATAGACCATAATAAAGGGGATCAAGACTAGTGATTATGCCAAAACGTATACCCACAGAACAATTAGAGAAAGCAGATGGCGGAGATTCCCTAATGCAGAATGCTCGTACTAAAGAGCAGCAAGACGCTGGACAGAAGGCTGTTTCTGATAAAAATGAATATCAAGCGTCGATGGAGCAGAAACATAAAAAAGCAATGGGTATGGCGGCTACTGATACTTCTAGAGGTGGGGGACGAGATCACATTAGACAGGCTCGAAGAACCGCAGGACATATAAATAGATTACAAAGTGAGCACCGAAAAATAAAATCTCAAGTAGATCATCTAGACCGAGTGGATGGTCACCTGAGGGGAAGACTAGGATTGATGGAAAAATTAGAGAAGTGGCAACCGAAACATAAGGTAGCCACTGCTAGAAACAGGAAAGCACGAGAAGGTTATATGAATATAGGACACCACACCGGAAGACAAAATCTGGCTCATGGAGTCGTCGAACAAATGGAAAAAGGAGATATTCCAATGAACACAGAGGAACAGCAGCGTCTTAATAAGGCAGTTGTACAACTAGAAAAAATTGCTGGATTAGGAGCCGTGTCTGGAGCAGCGAAAAAAGCTGCTGGTGCAGTTAGCGGGGCTGCTAAGAAAGTAACTGGTGGTGGGGATTCTCCGACACCTAAGACACCTAATTTCTACGAAACAGCTAATGTATCTAGGGGTAAGGGAGCCACTTCTAGAGATTGGCAGGTACAACGTACTCCAGCTATCGACACTTCTCCATATGGGAAAGAGCGTGAGCGAGTACGTACTGATGTAACGGAAGAACAAAGGGCAAAACGAACTGGCGAACCCATGAGAGCAAAACCTCAGGGAGCTAAACAGTCGGGTGGAAGCCGATTAGCTAGAGCTTTTGGAGCTACCAAGAGAGCCGCAAAAGAATTCGGTCAAGGCTTTAAGGAGGGTGGCCCAGTCCGCCGTTCCTCACAACAGATGCCTTCAGCAGCCCAGCGGAATAGGTCTAGTCGGAATAGGGCAAACGCAGCAGGGGACTCAGCAGCTAATCCTTACGGAGATGCCGCCTCTCGTGATAAATATGCAGCTAACCAGAAGTTTGCTAGTCTCAAGCCCGGAGCACCAAAAATTGATCCTGCTGCTAAATTTAGAGAGTCACAGAAGATGGAAAAAGCCGTAGTATCCTTACAGAAGTACGTAGATAACTGTGGTTGTGACTAACCTATCTGAAGTTATGGGTATCTTTTCTGATATCCTATCGAAATCTAGGTTTGAACAGAGGCCTATTCCGGGTAATTTTAGTCCTCGACCTAACCCTAAGAAGAATACTACTAAGGGAACTAAGCCTATCAGCTTAACGAAGGAGTTCAAACCTGTTCCGGGTACTTATAACTACCGTCGTGACCCCGACAGTACAGCTAAACCTAAAGGTAAAACGGCTGAGAGGGAACTCATCTCTGACGGAGCCACTTCCGATGATGCTACTTTTGTAGAGGGCTTAGAGAAAGCTGATGCAGCAGAAAATGCTCGAAGATTAAATACAGAGGCAAAGGAGGGGGCTGACTTCGATAGAGAGTATTATGGTACTATGAAACGGGAAGGTTTGGGGCAAGACGGAGATTTACAAGACTTTGGATCAGCTAGACATATGTATCAAAGCGAGGGGGCTATGGACAAAGACCCTGAGATAACGAGGCATACATCGGCTCTTCGTAGGGAAAGCGCAAAGGTAGGACGACGAGAGTATCAGAGGGAACTAGGACAAACTAGAGCAGGAGAACATTCAATGAACATGCAAAAAGCTGTTTATGAATATCTACATAAGAACAGGCGACCCATACGACAGAAACCCAATCAGGAAAAACTAAAAGAGCTTTTGGATGCTGGTGAAATTTCACAGGAAGGTTATGATGGGTTAATGAGTGGTAAACGTGGCTCTGCACGAGCGGTTGCTCAACAGTGGAGGAGGGACAATCCGAAAAGTCCTCTAGAGGCCGCACAAGACCGAGCGGATCGTCGGAAGGGAACAGGGGTAGATATACACGTTAGCGAGTCTGCGGAGAGGTCTAAAAAGTACCGCACAGAGGGATACCCTAAGAGTGGAACTGATTACAGAACTGGGAAGAAACCAGCAGCCGAAGAAGATAAGCCTCATGTAGATACACAAGGCAAATTTGACCTAGGGATGCTAAAAGCCTTTGGAGTAATGAAAGCCGAGTCTAGGGAAGGTACATACACACCAGCAGATTATAAATCGAAGAATACTGTAGATAGTGTAGTGCGAAGGTCGCAGCGTAAGTCCGGATTCAACCCCCCACCTACGGGAAACCAAAATCTACAGGTGCGATCCCCAAGAGTTAATGTAGATGAGGAAACTTATGAGGATGTTGACACGAAAACAAAAATAAGGGACGAGAGTTATCAATCAGGAAGACCTCAAGCAAACATACTTTCTCGTAGAGGGGGTAGTGCTACTGGGTATGCTCATCATACAGCGGACACTGGGCCAACACAAGGTTTTATGGATGTTGGGGCAACTGGTGCCTCCGCCAAACCTACGGGTAGAACTGCAATAGCCGCTCGTGACGAAGATCGAAGTAGAGGTAAGAACTTAAAATACAAACGAGGGCCTCAGTCTGGAGCAAGTGATACGGGACTGGGTATTCGAGAATCGGAAGATAAACGTAAGAAAGAACAGGCAGCTTTATCTACCGAAGAACGTGCTAAAACCCCACTTCAAAGGTTACAAGAGGCGGATAGAAAGCGAGCCTTATCTCAGAAACAGATATTAATAAAAGCCTTTGGAATAATGAAAGCTTCTTTTCACACTTGGAAACACGGTTTTGGTCAGCCTCAAATTGAAGATGAGGATGAACATGGGTATGCAACGGCTCCCCCCGGCTCGTATTATACATCCCAATCTGAGCCAATGGAATTCCACCATGGACTACAGATGGGCACTGGGAACCCCAAACTGGGACAGACCAGAGAGGAAAGAGGGGCAAGAACACCCAAAGCGGTACTCGCCTCGCGAAAAGGAAAACCAGCAAGGCACAAAAACTATGCTGCTGTTCAAAGAAGGAAAAAAGCGGAAGCCCAGCAAGCTGGAGAATCAACTACTCCTGCCCAAACTGGTACCACCGACAGCAAACCAGTAGAAGCTATGCTAAAAGCCTTTGGAGTAATGAAAGCTCCCACATCGGAAGAAAATGCAAGAAAACTTAATAGGCAGAACGAGTTGGAGAGAACGTATGAGGCTACACGAGTTGAAGAAGAACGCCAAAAGAGATATCCACATGGCGATAAACCTAGAGCTACAGATGAGATGCTAGCCCACGAGGTTGCAGGTGAAACACATCTATATGACAGTGAGAGAGCCATTCGTTCTTCGCCAGCTACAAAAAATCAAGAAGCAAGCCTTCGTCGGCACGGTTTCCCAGAACGAAGGGATCAAAGAAAAGGGCAGAGACTTATAGATGAATCTACTGGGAAGCAGGTCTTCGGAGACCTGCCCGGATTACCGTCTGTTGAAGAGAGTACAGATGACTACGTAAAGCAGTATAAAAAGAAACAACAACAGAAAGTGACTAATCGGTCAAAAGAAAAATACGGTGACTGGGATAAACCCGGACAATCTGCTATACAGAATTTAAAGAAAGCTCATATGCTAAAAGCCTTTGGAGTAATGAAATCTACTGGGGGTAGGCACGGTCTGCATCCAGTGGAACGCCGACCTAAAACTGTCACCGAAAAGGCTGACGGGGGAGAAGAATACTCCAGTGGAGCCAGAGGAAGAACCCCTGCCCTTTTAGGTATGGCTAAAGCTCTAGCAGATGGCATGAGTCCAGAGCGGAGACAGAGAATTTTGGATAAGGTAGGAAACGTAGCATCAAGATACGATGAATTTGCCCCAAAGAAACCAGAAAACCCTAAGAAATCCCCCCAAAGGGAACTCCCTTTTAGTACGGAAGATAGAGATAATATTGCCCCGACCCCCGATCCTCATGGAGACAACTTACCAGAACCTAAACAACGTGGAGGCACTAGACAGGGGAGTAAGCGTCATGGAGAAATCCCTAAAGAAGGTTGGAAGGAAGCAGCTTTACTGTATCCTGCTCACCGAAAAGAACAGCAAGGCGGACGCAAAGTAAAAACTCGTGTGGGTGATTCTCCTACAGGGTATCCTACGTAAAGGAGACTTATTATGAATTTAGAGAACAAGACATTGTTTGATGAGACAATGGAGATATTTAAGAGTATAGTTGCCTCAGGTGAGAGATTTTCCGGATACAATAAACCTAAACGTACCCCGAAACACCCTAAGAAGTCGCACGTTGTTGCTGCAAAAGAGGGAAGTAAAACTAAACTTATCCGCTTCGGGCAACAGGGTGTAAGTGGCGAAGGTAAATCCGCTCCCTCTGATTCCACCTCCGATAAGGCTAGACGCAAATCATTCAAAGCTAGACACGCTAAAAATATCAAACGAGGGAAAATGTCTGCTGCATACTGGGCGGATAAAGTAAAATGGTAAACACTACTGACTCTACATTTGTCCATGACGTATTGAACTCATCTATACCTGTACTGGTAGATTTCTGGGCAGAGTGGTGTGGGCCATGTAAAATGATAGCTCCTATACTAGAGGAGTTAGATTCGGAATTGGAAGGGTATGTAAGTATAGCGAAGGTAGACACAGACGCTAACCCAGAACTACCTAAAGCCTATAACATACGTAGTATACCCACAATACTGCTATTCTCTGAGGGGGAGGTTGTAGGACATATCGTTGGAGCCGTTAGCAAGCAGCTTATATTGGACAAACTGGCTTTCCACAAGATGTATCCGCCCCTCTCAGAAGTTCCAATATAGATAAAAAGAAGTATAATAGAGTATAGAATACGACAAGGAGAGATATTATGATGGGAAAACTTAGACCCCAAATATTTCTAGCAATTTTAGTGCTAGGGATTTTAGCAGGATTTGGAGCCATGAATGATTATCCGGAGATTGCTACTGGAACCATTGGAGGCATAATCGCTTTAGGCATGAAGGTATTAGAGAGTGAATAATACACTATACCTTAATAAGGAGGTCATTATGAACGGTGAGTGTAAGTGTGGCGGCAACTGTGGGTGCGGGAAATAACAAACCCTTTTAAGGAGGATTTATAGTGCAAGGAATTATTGCTAGAATTACGGTGATCCTACCTCTTATAGTAGGAGTGGTCGTGGCTATAGCTATGGACTTAGTTGATGATCTCATGGGGATTATGAACGCAGTCAAAGATGGAAAAATAACATTGAAAGAACAGGAGGCTATTGATACTCGACGTTCGACTCGACGGTGGGCTGCATTACGAGCATTGGCTGGTAAGGCTCCCTACTTTACTATTGAGTAGCAAGGTTGGTGATCCAATATCTCTAAGGAGCCTAAGTTGACACACTTAGGCTCTTTTGCTATCATTGGGGTACAACAATTAAAGGAGCCACTAAATGGTAGTCGATCTAGTAAAACTATTCCTAGTATTTTTCATAGTAATTCCTATCCTTATGGATGGGTTCGGAATGTTAGATTAGAAGTATAATATACTATAAAGGAGAAGTTGTGACCTACAAATGGGAAAATAGAGATCGTAAACTGACAAGGAAACGGTCTTTAAAAGAAATGAATGTAGCACATAGGCCTGTAGACTCAGAAGATGAGGCTAAGAAGGAAAAAGAAAAGAAGCTCGCAAAAGCTAATAAGTTAAAATTAGAAATCGAGGAGTTATTTGAACAATCAACATAGGGATGATGACAGGCACGATGACTACGATTCCGAAAATACTTTTCACGGACACCATGTAGACGAAAGCCATGATAAATCTTTAATCCTGTCCCCGCTTGAACTACTTAGTATTGATGACGGTCTTTCGTTATTGGTAAATAAAAATGAGTTCGATGGAGCCGTAACTCTACGTCCGGTGTATCCAAGTGCTGGAATAGGGTGTTCTATAGACTTGATAAGTAAAGTAGGACAGGCTATTCTGAAAATGGCTGAAAACTTAGAAGTGCCAACGAGTCAAACTATAAAAATTAATGATGTTGATCTATATGTATTGCGTGAATTGATTATATCGCAGGTTGCAAAGATTGACAAGTCAGTAGCCTTTGGGCTTAGACTAAAATTATACACTCTTTTGTACAGTGATTTTATAGAAGCTGAAGAATTAGACAAATCTGTAGAACATCTACTAAAGGTTTCAGATAAGGATGGACAGTTAGGAACATTGTTGGATGCACTCAAAACAGAACACGAAAATTAGCCACACAGCCCTGTTGGTTAGTGGGGAAATGCTAGGTGTAGGAAGAATAGATAGTAAATGGGTTCTAGTATCCCAGAAAGAGGATACACTATCCACTAAAACTTTCCCTAAAGTTTCTCGACTACTTCGGTATATTAACAGGAAATATAATATACTACCTATTATTTTCTCATTAGATGCAGAAATTACTCGTAAAACTTCATTTGATGATACTAAATCTGACGTAGTAGTATTTGATAAGGTATAGATATGTTTGAAGAAATACAATCTAGTGAAGAAGATCAAGCTAAAATACAACAGTTGTTGGAGATGTTTCGTAAGGAGCGGGATAAAGCTGCTTTCGACACAAAGGAGTACCAAGACGTTTTAGGAACTTCCGCCCTAACATCATATTTAGAGAGTACCTATATACTCGATAAGGATAGGTGGAACTGATGCCAAGGAAGAAGAAGCCCACTCCACATAAATGTAGGTACATAAACATTACTGACCGCCTTATATGCTCTGTGTGTCGAACAGAAGCCCCTAAAAAGAATATACTAGACTCATCCCTAAAGAAAGCCTTTACAAAGAAGGGCATACTAGAGTATTATAATATCAGTAAAGAGCAAGCGAAAAGTTTGTTCGTTTACACACTTAGGAACTTGTAGCTAAAGTATAGGAGATAGATAGATGAAGATAAAGCCTTATGGTACGTTGATACTTATTAAAGTGATGCCCGACGAGGAGATAAAAACACAAGCAGGTATCATTATGCCTGATACTGTAGCAACCCCCGCTCCTTTGAAGTGCGAAATCGTAGCAGTTGGTTCGCAGAGTGTTAAAGATTTGAAATCAGGAAATATAGTCCTTATTCCACGGGATTCGGCTGCTATGCCACTAGATGAGGTTCTACACCCTGATGAGGATGGTGGGGTCTACAAGCTGGTATTCCCTAACGCTATCATAGCGGTACTTTCCGAATAATCATGGAGATAGGGAAAGACTACTTCAAACCTTTGCCTACAACTATAGATGTTCTATCCCAAGCGTTAGAAGATATAAAAGGTGTCATACATCAAGCCCCCTCAACAGAGATTGTTGGGGAGGCGACCTTGACCCTTATGAAAATATACAGTATCATCGAAGAAGTAGAAAAGAAAGTACAGGATAAGAAATGAATTCTTTAAATGTATGTAATCATGGCGTAAACATGAAAGATAAGTGTGAGCGTTGCGGTAGAGAGGCTTACAAATAATGAAGAAGATGCTAAGTATAGCTACACTAATCTCAGCTTTACATTTTGTTGAGGATGCTATATTATTTTTTATAGGCAGGTACACAGAAGTGACATTCCCGATTGTAATGGTTGGGGTTGTGGGGTTTGGTTTAGTGCTTGCGTTGCTGTCGAGAAATAATAAGGTAAAGAAATTTATAGGAAGTTAAGAATGACGGTACACACGACAACGCCGTGGTACGTAACGTGGTTTAAAGAATACAGTGAGATTCATATACAGTCTGCACCGGAAGATTCTGACAACCATGTGCTTTCGATTCATTATGGACACTCAGAGGATTGCCCTGCCCACCATAATTCGGGGCAAACTATATTACCATGTGACCCTACTATATGTGTAGGATTGCGTGAAGCCATGTCTAATGCTAAACTGATTGTAGAGTCAGTGAATGAAGCAACTGGCTTCGATAAGCTACTAATCAATCAATTCCTCTTTGAGGATGTAGGAGTGTAATGCAAACCTTTCTTCCTTATTCAGATTCTAGGCGTTCAGCCAAGTGTTTGGATTATAAACGATTAGGAAAGCAGCGTGTGGAAGCAGCGCAGATATACAAGGTAGTCTCTGGCGCACGAAACGTAGGCGGTTGGGTGAACCACCCTGCTGTTACAATGTGGCGTGGCTACAAAGATGCCCTAGCAGTCTACCACAATGAAATGATTGACGAGTGGGTTGCCAGAGGTTACAATAACACTATGGCACATCTTCCTGTATGGAAAGTAGAAGTACCGTGGTGGTGGGGCGACAAGTCTCTCCACGCATCACACAGGTCTAATCTCTTACGAAAAGACTCAGACTTCTA